>JACCDQ010686224.1_pt1 | contig 35384 bp, 31 predicted proteins | sample 7446031 | NCBI WGS metagenome assembly JACCDQ01 (sample SAMN15323442, study PRJNA562643) | freshwater metagenome | isolation source: river surface water | place: USA:Blue River Watershed | collected 2017-08-17 | reverse complement strand
TGGCATAGGGTTTTACTTGCTCCGCCAATTTTTCTTTTGCCTCGGCTTCAGAGATAGGTCCCCACAAAGCCCGAAAGGTATTCAAATTGAAGGGCAAGGGAATCATTTTACCCTGGTAATTGGCCCAGGGTGCGTGTTTGTATTCATTGAACGATACAAAGCGATTCACAAAGGCCCAGATTTCGGCATCGTTGGTATGAAAAATATGGGGACCGTATTTGTGTACCTGAATCCCATCCACGTTGTCACAATACACATTGCCACCCATGTGGGGTCGCTTGTCAATCACCAAACAACGTTTCCCAGCTTGCTTCATTTGATGCGCAAAAACCGCCCCAAACAAACCACTGCCCACAATCAAATAATCATACGGCCTCATGCAACGAAATCCATTTTTCTTTCAGTATCCAAAATAACACAATCCCTGCATACAAAATCACGAAAATTCCCATCACCAACAATTGCATCCAAGGGGACAAATTCCAGAGCGACACCCCATACAAAACAACCCCCAAAGGCAGCATGGCGATGAGCCAACGGCACAAAAACAGCCCCAACACGCGATCTTTGATCCACGACCAAGCATAATACGCTGAGCCCAGCGCCACCCAGGCCTCGGTGCACAACGTCACCCAAGCAGCGGCTTTGGCCCCATAGAGAGGAATAAACCTGGCATAACCCAAAATAGATCCCAATAGGGCCACAGACACCACTTTCAAAAAATCACGTTCCCGGTTTTGGGCCAATAACACTTGGATGCCTGCCACATTGGAAATGGCCATGAACGGCAGGATCCAAGCTACAATGCGCAAAATGTCCTCGGCTTCTTTGAAGGACCGACCGCCCCACAACCACAACCAATCACCCGCACCAATGAATAACACCACCGCCATGGGAAGCAACACAAGCCACAGCATGCGAAAGGAATTTTGCACCAACGTGCTAAAAGCCCTGTGATTGGCTTGCTTCACCAGCCCAGCCCCCTGAATCATCAAAACCATCACCATTGCACCCATGATCATCAAAGGCAATTTGGTGAGGCGCACCGACAGAGTATATAAACCTGTTTGGATGGAATTGGAAAACCAACCCAACATTACCGTATCTAAGGTAGTATAGCCCGTAATACACAATGTGGACAAACTCAGCCACAACAATTGTTTGCGTTGAATCCGCGACAATTGGGGTTTCAACACCAAACGCCAATCAACCGTGGCGCGTACATGCCAGAGGGTAAATGCAGCAATGGCAGATTGGGTGAGCGACATAATCACAAACCCCATATACACATCCCCAATACCCGTAACCAGCCAAATCGTGGCCAGTAAACCCAGCACCCTTAACACCAAGGTTCTGACTATGACAAAACGGTAGGTTTGAATGCCTTGAAAATACCATTCCAAGGACAGGGCTTGCGATAAAACAAACAGCAAAACCCAGGGTAGAAAGTCTGATTGTACCCATGCAACCGGTCTACTCAGCCAACCGATAACACCCAGGCCCAACAAAACCATTAGGGCAATCAGCAATATACTGAGCAACGAAGAAAAAAGCTGCTTTCGTTCACCCAAATCACTGCATTGCGCCAAGGATTTTGCCCCAAAATAGGGAATCCCCAAAGTAGCAATCAACACCAACAATTTGGAAAAATACTCAGCCAAAGAGATGACCCCAAACCCTTCGGCCCCCAAATGATGGGCCATCCAAGTCATGGTGATCAAGGGGAGCACAAACTGAATCCCCGTGTAGAGTAAATGGTTCCACAAGGAGGCAGCCAGTTTCATGAAAATTATTTTTTTAGGATCACACCCATACTGCGCCACAAAATTTGGATATCCCCCCACAAGCTCGCGGTCTGGATATAGGCCAAATCATGCACCAATTTTTCTTGGTGATCATCAATGGTGGCATTGGGGTTGTGCACTTGGGCCAAACCGGTGATACCGGGTTTTACCGCATGACGGGCATCATAGGCCGGGTACTTGGTGATGCAGGCAGCTACAAAGTCCAGCTGCTCGGGCCTGGGACCCACCCAACTCATGTCGCCCCGTAATATGTTCCAAATCTGGGGTAGCTCATCCAAGCGGGTTTGACGCAAAAAAGCCCCCATCACCGGAATCACGGTTCCATCTCCCTTTACCATGCCCGCCCGGGGATTGTTGTGGTTTTTCTTCAAACTGCGCACTTTGTACAAATAAAAACGCTTGCCCCCCAAGCCCACCCGATAATGACGGAAAATTAGGCTCCAGCCACCAAATACTGGATAGACCACACAAACAGGCAACAACAACAACACAGCTACCGGCAATACACATAGGCTAAACGCCACATCAAACCAGCGCTTGGTATGGCTCATGGCATAGGTCGATAATACCACGGGTTGGGGGGTGATGTTCAATTGCGCCGCGTTGATGGGTTTCTGTTCATCCAATTGTTCAAAGGGCGAGTTCTCACTGATGTATTCTGGCACCAATCGTTTGAGCCAGCCCACCAACTTTTCTGAACTTTCACCGCCTTTGATCATGTCGAGCAAAGATCGCCATTCTTCCCTAAAATATTCTGTTTCCGATTCCCTCACTTTTGCTACCATGATTTTGGGGTGTTTGGTGGGCAATGTAGTTTCGGCGTCGCTCAACAATTCTTCGTACAATTTCTCTCCAGGACGCAATCCCGTGTACACAATGTTCACATCCAAATAGGGTTTGAGCCCCACCAACCGGATCATGTTTTCTGCCAAATCACGGATTTTTACGGGTAAGCCCATGTCAAACACATAAATCTCACCGCCATTGCCCATGGCGCCCGCTTCCAATACCAACGAACAGGCCTCAGGGATGGTCATAAAGTAACGGGTGATTTCTGGGTGGGTAACGGTCAATGGACCACCTTGGTTTAGCTGCTCCTGAAACAAGGGAATCACAGACCCATTACTACCCAATACGTTGCCAAAGCGAGTGGTGATGAACTGGGTTTTACCCAATGCCGACAGCGATTGTATGTATCGCTCAGCCGCCCGTTTGCTGGCCCCCATTACATTGGTTGGGTTAACCGCTTTGTCGGTACTCACTTGCACGAAGCGCTCCACCCCAAATTCCAAGGCCATTTCCCCCAATTGGGCAGATCCCCAGGTATTGGTATACAAGGCTTGGGCAGGGTTGCCCTCCATCAACGGCACATGCTTGTAAGCTGCCGCGTGAAACACCACGTGGATATTATGCTGGGTAAAAATTTGTTTGAGGGTACTGGCCTGACAGATGTCCGCCACGATATACTGTTTTTCAATGCCTTTATAGGTTTCTAAGGCATTGAGATCCCGTTCCAAATGAAACAAGGGGGTTTCGCCTTGGTCCAGGTATAAGACTTTGGCAGGCCAAAAGGATAGCACTTGCTTGGCAATTTCAGCACCAATACTGCCCGCGGCACCGGTGATGAGGATGGTTTTTCCGAAGAGCACATCAGATACTTTCTTTTGGTCTAATACAATGGGTTCACGCCCTAGCAATTCTTGCACATCCAAGGCCCGCAGGTTTTGGGCGGTTACACCCTGACTCAGCATTTCATCCAACTTGGGTACCAATTGCAATTTCACTTGGTTGGCCATGCAAAGTTGGGCGATTGTTTTCTTTTTAGCCACGGACAATCCGTGAATAGCCAAGATCATCAAATCTATTTTGCCTGTTTCTATGAATTCTGTTTGGGCTTGTTCCAGTGAAAAGATCTTTTTGCCTTGGTAGCGTTTGCCTTGTTTGCTGCGGTTGTCATCCACAAACCCCAAGACTTTGTATTTGGCTTGAACGGCATTAAAGGTAAGGCCACCAGATTCTCCTGCCCCGTAGATTAGCACGGTATGTACTTTTTGATCACCGGGTTGCATGAGTCCAAAAATCCATTTCACAAAGAGGCGGAGGGCAATGAGTAAGAGTGCGCTGAGCAGAAAATCCACCACCAAAATGGCATAGAGGTAATCAGCATGTCCATTGTTTCGTTCTTTCAATACAAACAGCACAGCAATGGCCAAGACCAAAAAGCGAACGACCAATAACTTCACCAAATCATAGAGGGCTGTTTGGCGGATGATCCCCATATGGGGTCTCAGTAATAAATGAATCACTACACTCGTTGGCCAAACAATGGCCCCATGCAGGAGCCCTTGCGATAAAATAAAGTTCACCGATTGGTGATAGTAAAACAATACGGTGGTTAAGAGCAATGACAGACCACATAGCATCATGTCTAGCAAAAACACAACCCAGCGGTGATAATAAGAAGTCTTTAACTGCAATGCCATTGACTGAACAAAGTTAATGGTAAATTCGAATTGGGTTTAGCTCTAAACCAAGAAAGTAGTGTCATTGGCAAAATGCTAAAAAACAAAAGCCACCGATTGGGTGGCTTTATTATCTAACGCTTTCTATAAAGCTTTGTGAATCGACATTTGATCTTCATTGATTTGTGCCAAAAAATTCTCCCATAATTACATGGTCATCAGCATTTATGCCCTTAAGTTGAATAACATTCAAAAAAGTCATCCAGCGCATTTTACAATCCAACCAAAATGATTGTTTATCGACGTATTCCACATCTAACCGAAATTTTTCTTCCCAACTAATTGCATTGCGACCAATGACTTATACCCAACTAGTGATACCAGGATTAACTTTAAGTCTGCGCGCTTGTTCTTTGTCATATTGTGTAAGGTATTGCACTAACAATGGTCTTGGACCCACCAAGCTCATATCTCCTTTTAGCACATTAATCAATTGCAATAACTCATCTAATGATGCCGACCACACAAATTGACCAATTCGAGTCAATCGCAATTTATCTGGAAGAGGCTTCCCCTCCCTATCAAATGCATCACCCATGGTTTTGAATTTAATGATTTTAAAAATCTTTGCATTCAATCCCGGTCTTGGCTGGAGAAAAAACACCCTGCCCCTGTTGGTAATAAGTAGAACTAAAGTAGTCAGAATGATTATAGGTGAAAGTAGTGCTAATAAAATAAAGGCCGAAATGAAGTCGGCAACTTGCTTAATAATATTTCGGTAAAGGTTCACCCTTATTTTTTGAATAGTCGAGATAGAACTGAAAATACCCGGTCAAATTCTGCATCTGTTAAATTAGAACCACTTGGGAGGCAAAGTCCTTTTTCAAAAAGCTCTTCACACACCCCAGTTCCATAAAACTTTGAACCTTCATAAACGGGTTGCATATGCATCGGCTTCCACAATGGTCTTGATTCAATATTCTCAGCTTCCAAAGCTAATCTTACATCTTCACGAGTTATTCCACCTGTTAGCGATGGTTCAATCAAAATTGCTGTTAGCCAATAATTGCTGAAATAGTCTTCATTGGGCTCTGTTTGAAAAGTGATACCCGGAACACCGTTAAGAAATTCTCTGTAACGTTTATTGTTCACACGACGCTGAGCAACACGCTCATCCATAACTTCCATTTGACCTCGACCAATACCAGCAACAATATTGCTCATTCGATAATTATACCCAATCTGTGAATGCTGGTAATGTGGAGCATTGTCTCTAGCTTGAGTAGCTAGGAATCGAGCCTGATCAATAAGGTCTTTATTCTTGGAAACCAATGCTCCACCACCACTCGTAGTAATGATCTTATTTCCGTTAAAACTCAAAGCAGCAATTGCGCCAAAAGTACCGCACTTTTGTGATTTGTAGGAAGAGCCCAAAGCTTCTGCTGCATCTTCAATTACAGGCACACCATAAGCATCTGCTATCGTTTGAAGTTCCTGCATTTTAGCAGGCATACCATATAGATGTACTGGCATTATAGCCTTTACTCGTTTATGTTTACAGGCTTCCAGAGCTTCTCGCAAAGCCTTGGGGCACATATTCCAGGTATCCCATTCCGAATCTATAAATACAATCTCTGCCCCTTGATAGGTCACTGGATTAGTAGTGCCACAAAAAGTAAAACTCTGCACCATAACTACATCGCCTGCACCTACACTTAACATATTTAAAGCTAAATGCAACGCTGCTGTACCAGAAGTTAAAGCAGCTGCATAAAATTCTTCATAATTACCTAAATAATCAGATAAGTCTGCTTCAAAACCATTTACATTAGGTCCTAAAGGAGCTACCCAATTGGCATCAAATGCCGCTTTCACATAATTTTGTTCGGTTCCTCCCATATGTGGAGAGGAGAGCCAGACTTTAGTCTGTTTCATATGTATAAATAATGAATATGTTTTTTTTTAATAAAATTATCAGCAATCATGCCGGTAGCTCAACTCGCCAATTTAAATTTGCGGATAATCATTGACATACCAAGGTCCAAAGCTCATTTAATTGAATCTCAAACCTTTTTCTCTGGTTAGTGTGAAAAAACCAAAAATCAGTTTTTAAAATTAATTTGACAAACTTCCAGGGAATACTAATTTGGTAATTGAGCAATGATATCACAAAGAGCCAATCCAATATTAAAATGATCCCCTTCAAATTCTGTTTTCTTACTTTCCGGTACGTCGTAGGAAAAAAAGACATCATGGTCGGGTATATACAATTCGCCATCAAAATTTAATGTCTGACTATACTTCGATGTGAATGCACTAACTAAATTCATAAATTCATACATATAATTTTTAGAAAATGAAGTCTTATTCTCGATATCTAAAATAAAACTATGATTATCTAATCTTTTTGAAAAACCTACTGGGCAAATTTTAAAAATAGCATGTTGTTTATTTTCAAAGGCAAGATCAGAAATAATGGTACCAAAAGAATGTGAAATAGTTGCAACAATATTATCATCCGCTTCGTAATCATTCAGATGTTCATTTAGATATGATTTTGCGTTGTGCGACTTAAGCAAGAGATCGTAATTAATGTCATAGGTAATTATTCTAAAATCTTTAAATAAATTCAAATAAGATAACCAAAACCCGGAAGTGGTATAGAGACCATGTAATAAGATAATTGCGTTTTTCTTTCTTTTATTAAAAATATATCTCTTGACCATCTTGCAATAACCTTTAGTTTTAATCTGTAATTTTATTCGGATCCTGACTCAAGACATTTTCTCTTGTGAATATTTTGAGAATCGTTTTGAGAAAAATCAAAACATCTAATTTGAAAGAAATATTATCTACATACCATACATCTAATTTAAATCTTTCGCCAAACGGTAAGTTATTCCTTCCATGAATTTGTGCCCATCCAGTAATACCCGGCTTTACTTTATGTCTTCGCTTTTGTTCCGGAGTATAATGAGAAAGATATTCTACCAATAACGGTCTTGGACCAATCAATGACATATCACCCCTAATTACATTCCACAATTGTGGTAGCTCATCGATAGAGAATTTCCTGAGAAACCTACCTAATGTTGTCGTTCTTTCTTCGTCTGTTAAAAGTAGGCCATTGCTATCCACGCTGTCATTCATGGTTTTAATTTTCACTAATTTGAAGATTCGTTCATCTAGGCCGGGTCTCAATTGGAAAAATAAAACTTTTGTTGATCTATTAAAAATCATCAACATGATAAGAGTACTTAATAAAACAGGAGCTGAAAGAAATAAAATAAATAAACAGAAGCATACATCAAAAATTCTCTTGATATATTTTATGTAAATAACCCGCATGACTAATCTTTGTACATTTTCTCTTTCAAAAATACTTGTTCTAATAAATATATATCACCTTCTTTTACAAAATTCCCTTCGGGAAATGGAGGAATTGAACCTATTTTCAATTTTGACAAAACGTTAAGGTTACTGTAATACATTATCAACACCATGTTTACAAAAACTGAGAATTCGCGAAAGTTTGTTTTTTTGAATTGATTTAATTCTTCTTCACTTTGAATTTGAATCAAATTTATTTTGTTACAGATTACTTTGCTAATCTCAACAAACTTCGTATGATTGGGATTAGTTGCATCAATACTACGCAATATTAATTCAGCTTCTGGCATTTCGCTATGACTAGCTGGCAAGATCAATTTTAAAATTGACCTTAATTTTTTAATTTCATCTGAAGTGAGTACCCCGATCATTTTAATTAAAAACTATAATTTGAACTTTTCTTTCAACCGATCACATATATATAGTGCAATAGCTTGTAATGTAGATGCGGGATTTACGCCCCCACTTGTTACAAATACACTACTATCAACTACATAAAGTCCCTCTACATCATGTGATTCTCCAAACTGATTAACCACAGATTTATTTGGGTCGACTCCCATTTTGGCTGTACCCATTAAATGCCAGCCAGTATTTCTAACCGGTCCAAAACTTATTGTCTTTTGTGCTCCTGCTGCCATCATTACTTCTTTTGATTTTTCAATGCCATGTGCTAACATTTTTTTGCTATTCTCACTTAAAACATAATTAATTTTTGCAGCTGGTATTCCATTAGAATCTGTCATATTTAAGTCTAAAGAAACCGAATTATGTGATTCAGGTAAATCCTCAACAATAATTCCTATTCCAACAGTTCTCCCAAGTGTTTTTTGAACTACTTCGTGATGTTTTGAACCTAATGGTATATCTCTTCTATTTACACCTGAAATCACTGTCTCAATTGGACCGGGTCCCCTCAATAGCTGCATTGTATATCCCCTTACGAAGCCCCGAGTTTTATCTGTTTCATAAAATTCTTGACTCTGCATCAAACATCCATGTGGCCCTAAATTTGATTTTAAGTCTTGCTCGAACAAGCCCTCGACATATCCCAATGGGTGTAACATGAGATTTTTACCCACTAATCCACTTCTATTAGCTAATCCATCTGGGAAATATTTACTTTTTGAATTCAACAATAAACGTGGTGTTCCAACACCATTGCATGCTACTATTACAATTTTAGCATTCTGAAAACATTCGTTACCATTTTCATCGTAATATATCGCACCATTTAACTTTCCAAGATTATCAACTGTAATTTCCCTTACCCGACATTTAGTCCTCAATTCAACTCCGTTCTTTATCGCCAACGGCCAATAGGTGACGTCTGTACTTGATTTTGCACCTTGCGGACAACCGGTGTTACAGGGCCCAAGATTGATGCACTTGCCTCTGTGCATATATTCTTTGGTAATAATAGCACTGTATGAAGGCCACCAATGCCAACCCAGTTTATTAAATCCCTTGGCCATTACTTCACCAATATCACCAAGCGGTATATGTTGGAACATGCCTTCAATAGCAGGATATGCAGGATCACCGGTCAAGCCAGAAACCCCCATCATTCTATCATTTAAAGTGAAATATGGTTCTAGATCATAATAATTTATTGGCCAATTATCGGCAACTCCATCTAGTTCTTTTACTTTAAAATCAGACGGATGAAAACGAGGAAAATGTCCAGAATAAAGTATTGTTGATCCACCTACTGCATTAAAATTAGCAATTCCAATCGGGGATTCTGAATCATTAATTGGATAATCTGATGGTAGCTTGCGCACATTTGGACTCACATTGAAATTGTCATACTTCATCGCCTCCCATCCAGCCTTGGTACTTGGATATTCTTCAGGATTCATGAATGAACCCTGCTCTAAACAAACAATTTTTAATGATGTTTGACTTAAACTCCATGCGGCTGCAGCACCAGCAGCTCCAGCACCAATTATTAATACATCAGGGTTTTCTATTTTCACCTCACTTTTATTAATTTCGATAACTATTTTTTGGGTAAATATTGATCTAAAATATCCGGAATAGTGATCAACATTTCCGCTTCACATGCTATCTCGCCATCAGTATAACCAATGCCCTTGCCTTTACAAATTCCACGTTTCCACGAGAGCACGGTAGTTTCAATATACAAGGTTTGGCCCGGCAATATTTCTTTTCTGAAACGTACTTTATGTTCTAATGCATGAGTAACTTTACCTTTAAGTCCAGGCAAAGTTGTAATCGCAACCGTTAACATTTGAGCCATGGCTTCTAATTGCAAAGCGCCAGGCATATTGGGAGCCCCAGGAAAATGCTTCGGAAAATACCACTCATTGAGTGTTAAATTTTTATGCCCTTTTGCACTTACTCCTGGAATTACCCACTCAATGTTATCAATCATTAAAAACGGGTATCTATTGGGTTGAAAATCTTGTAATTCAACACAGTTTAAGCTAAATCCTTCCATAATTATTTTTTTTATTTTTACTTTAAATCTACAATTTTAGATAAAGTGTATATCATATCATAACCATCCCACACTATTCCAATATCTAAAGCACTCCCGATAGGAACGATTCTATCAATACCCCCCCCCCCCGACCTATAAACTATATCAAAAATCTCTTCTCTATTTACTCCAAAATATGTTAGCGTTTGTATTTTAATATCCATAAGCCTTTCAATGATAGCTAAGTCTGATGCAGAATATTCATAGAAGTATCCGTATTTTCCATTTAGTTCCAAAATTGAATCAGGTAAAATATTTATTTGAACTCTATAAATAGTATTCGTGCTCGTCTTAACTTCAGATATAAAATCTCTCTTCACCAGATCTAAACACATCCAGGTCAGTTTGTCTACCGAACTTTTTGCAGAAAGGTCATATTCGTCATTAACTTTTCTATTCACAGCAGCCCAAAATTTATCTTTTGCGGCCTCAGTAATTTGATCATCCAAACTATGCCACAAAATAAATTGTGGTGATGAGCAGGCATTTTGATCCATCAAATAAGTGTCATTAAAAAACCCATCTACTAATCTTTTTAATTTAAATTCATCCAGACTTAAAACTTCCGCTGCTCCAATAACGGCAAAAGAATATCGCTCAGAAAAAGGGACATCTATACATCTCGATGGTGTACCAAAAGATTTTATTGTTTTCACGGTTTCATCAGAACCCCAAATTAATCTTGCGTTCGACATAGATGATAAACATCCTGTAATGGAATCTTTTTGTGCATACCGAATGAAATAGGTGTTATTTCTAATTAAATTATACTTTGGATTTTCAAATAGTGATTTGATGACTAAGCAAACAATTTCGATTTGATCAAATTTCTTAGAAGGCACTCTAACGATACTAACATTGCCGGTGAGCAATGAAAATGCATAAGAAAAGGCAAAATTGATAGGTACATTTGACGGTGCTATGTGAAAAACTGTCCCCAATCCCTTTCTATTATGAAGATTGGCATAGCCAGCTTTCATCTTTTTTAAATTTGCGGATCTACACCAATATCCAAAAGTGATAACATCAGGAAATAATTTAGCTTTCGAGCTTTTTAAAATATTATTTGAAAGCTCACTTAAAAAATCAAGCGTAAGATCGTTAAATGTATGAACTACCCTTCGTTCTTCGTAATTTGATGGATCCCCAACTAAATATTCAACCTCATCATGTTTTGGCAATCCGAAATATTCTGTAGACATAGTTTTATTTTTGAATTGTATCACTACAACCTCTTATTTCAGCATTTTTAATTCTGCCACTTATAATAAAATACTTACCTTTTCTTCCACAAGTACAGTTATCAACACCAATAATTGTCCCTAAGTCTTCGGTCAAAATTGAATGACCAGGGTAACTAGACGGCAAGGCTGAAACCAATTGTACTATCCCTTCTTGGCCCATTGGGACTATTGAGTAATCTCGGTGATCTCTTACAATGATGTCTGAATAATTTGATGCATGTAAATAACCAGCTTCGCACTCCATATAAATAGAACCAGTTTGCTCGACTAAACCGTAATAATTATAAATGTGTTGGATTCCAGCTTTTTCTAACAAGGATTTTCTAAACGAATGTGTATCTACCGCACTATCAATCATTTTTTTCCAACCACCCCCATGAATCAAAATTCCATTTTCTAAATTAATTGTAAGACCTTTTTTTTCAAGTGCATTATTGAAGAATTCCCAAACAATATAAGTAAAACCAAAAAGCAATATTTTTTCTCCTTTATGCTTTTCAAGAAAACTCCCTAGAAGTTCAAAATCTAAATTAAAGGTATCATCCAAAAGGTATTGAACATCATACCCAAACATGGAAAAACCAAGTATACCAGCCCCTCGAGCTGAAAAATTATTACGATCTTTTAAAACAGATTTTGAATCGATAATTAGCATTGGGATACGTTTACTGCCAATGAAACTAGATAAGATTTTGGTCAATACCTTTGTTTGATTAGATGCTGTCGTCGCATCTAAAAATATTTTTGATGGAGTTTGGCCCGATGTTCCAGATGAAGTTAAAGTTTTTCGAATCTCTGCTCTATCTATGCTAAGTAACTCCAGTTCCTTAAATAATCTAACGGGTATGAACGGTAAATTCTCTATCTTAATTGTATCGGCATTTCTGAATGTCCAATTATTTGAAATCACCTCATACTCGGGACATCTTTCAATGTGTTTTCTTTCTAGGCTAAATAAAATTTGACCTAAAATCCGATTTTTACTTTCATAATCTAAAGAATACGGATGATACACGTCTAAATCTTCTAAAGAGGCCATATTAATCAACTTGAAGTTCTGAGTATAGGATTTTTCCTGAATCATTTCTAGGAAATTCCGGAATATATTTAATAATAATTGCTGAATGATGTAAGCCTATTTTGATAGACACAAAATCCTTCAATTCTTTTTTATTATCCTGTTGAGTGGTATAAATAAATAATTTATCATCAATACCTGTACAAACACAGGAATAACCGTTTTTTAAGGTAAGATTTTCAACTTCATCTAAACTTACTCTGTTCCCAAAAACTTTTATAAATCGCTTTTTTCTTCCTACTATATAATAATACCCATCTTCGTCTCTTTTGGCCATATCTCCAGTCGCTAATACGCCTTGATTTTCATCACTTTTTGAAAAATCAGCTAAAGAATATGCATAACCCATAGAAACATTAGGACCTTCATAATATAATTCACCTACCTCGTGACTATTATAAATTTCATCTCCAGCATCATTTAACAAATAGAAACGTCCTTTTGAAATTGGTAGACCAATACTTCCTGCTTTTCTTATGGATTCATTTGAAGGTAAACACGACATTCTTGCAGTGGCTTCGGTTTGACCATACATCACATAAAATTGAATCCCTTTTTGTCTGCATACTTCGGCGAAATACCCTGTTAAGTTCAGTTCTAATTTACCACCTGCCTGTGTCAGCTTAGTAATATTTGGTAGACTCATTTTCTCAAAACCAAGTCTTTTAAGCATTTGGTATGTATATGGAACTCCGCCGAAAGTGGTTACACCCTTTGAATTTATCAAATCCCAAAAATCCTTAGAAAGTATACTTTCCTCTGTTAATACGATTTGGCAACCATTTAAAAGATGGCTATTAATTATTGATAAACCGTAGGTATAATTCATCGGAAGGGTGGTAATAGGAATGTCCTTCGGGGATATACTTAATGATTGCGAAATAGAGGTCGTGTTGTCAATCAGATTCTGGTATGAAATTCTTACCAAAACTGGACTCCCTGTACTTCCGGATGTCATTAGTAAAAGTGCTAAATCGGAATTAAAAGAATGTTCATAATGGTCTAACGCCTCAAACAATTGATAGCTGCGATTAGTATGAACAATCTTCCATTTTTTATTAAGTGATTTTAAATTTCTACTCGTCCAAATGAAATTTGGCCGATAAGTCTTAATCAAATTCAAAAGTAGACCTTCATCAATTGAACTTCCTATCAATAATGGGACCACACCTGTTCTTAGACAAGCAAGATATCCAATAACTGACTCGATACTATTTTCACAAAGCAAAAAAGCAAGTTCTCTGGTTTTAACATGAAAAGAAAATTTATCAATTTCCTTTACCAAGTCACTATAGGTAGTTTGTTCTGATTTTGTTGAAAAAACAGTTGAATTTGAAAAGTATTCTAAATCATTAAAAAAACTTTTCATCCTGTTTATTTAAATCGAAACATTATATTTTTCTAGGATTTCTATACCTTTTGCGTAAGAACCAAAATCAATAATGTCATCCGTCTCTAACATGATGTCAAATGCCTCTTCAAGAGCAGCAACCATTCCCATGTGACCAATAGAATCCCACTGTTGCACACTCTGATAAACTAGACCTTCATTTAATTGATCTGCGGTTACAGAAAACGATTCGATAAAAACCTGATCGTATTTTTCTTTGTTTGTCATAAAGTTTGTTTTTATAAATTTATTTTTTGTCTAATTGAATCTGCTATTTTACTTCCCATTAACCCATAGTGCTCTAAAATGTAGCGATACTCTGCAGTTATGACGAATTCATCTGGTAAACCAATCCTGTTAACTGTGGGTGAATTTGGGGCAGAGGAAACATATTCTGCAACAGCACTACCCAAACCACCAGTTATGCTATGTTCTTCTATAGTAAAAATAGGTTTGTTTTTCAAAATTAATTGATCTAGTGCGTTGGTATCGATCGGCTTAATGGTATGCATGTTTAATACTGATACAGAAATACCCATTTCATTTAACAGTTTGGCAGCTTCCATTGATTCATACACCATGGATCCTGTCGCTACGATTGAAATATCGCTTCCATTCTTCATTTCTACCGCTTTACCAATTTCAAAGTCATAATCATCTTCATAAACTGATGGAAAGCCTACAGCACCCGTCAATCGAATATACATTGGATGTGGATATCTAGCTGCAGCAAAAACGGTTTTTACAATTTCTGCACAATCTGCAGGATTTACTACCGTCATGTTGGGTATTGAACGCATAATTGCAGCGTCTTCGAGCCCAAAATGAGAATTACCAAGAAATGACATTGAAACGCCGCTACCAATCGCCACCGCTTTGATATTTAACCCCATATATCCCATATTCATCCTAACTTGCTCAGCGGCACGCATTGAAATAAACGGTGCAAAAGAAGATGCGAAGATAATGTTTCCTTCCTTAGCTAAACCTGCAGCAACACCAATCATATTTTGCTCTGCAATACCAATATTCAAAAACTTATCAGGATATGAAGACTTAAATCGGTCTAAACCGGATGAATTTCCAAGATCTGCAGACAGAACCATCAAATTGTCTACATGTTCAGCAAGCATCAATATTGCTTGTCCATAGGTCGCTCTAGCTCCAAGTCTCGACCATTGTTTATTTTCTTTCCCTGTAATTTTCATAAAATTTATTATTTTAATTCCGCGAGAGCTTGTTCAAAAGTGGTCTGAGTAAGTCGATTATGATGCCATGTATTATTATTCTCCATAAATGAGACACCTTTACCTTTTACGGTATGCGCAATAATAACCCTTGGGCATTCAAGGTTCCTCACCATCATAGCTTCTTTGAGCGCATTAATATCATGTCCATCCAAAGAAATAACATCCCAACCGAAACTTTCCCATTTTTTCTCCAAATTACCAATATCCATAATCTCACTACTGCTACCATCACTTTGAAGTTTATTGTAATCTACAATAGCAACTAAATTGTTAAGTTTATAATGTGCTGCAGACATGCTCGCTTCCCAGACCGATCCCTCATTACATTCACCATCACCTAAAACAACAAATACTCTACTGTTGTAATTACTCTTCTTTTTTAGAGCTATTGAAATGCCAACTCCCATGGATAATCCATGCCCCAGACTGCCATTAGAAGATTCCATTCCTAATCTCATATTCATTACTGGATGCGATATTAAGTGACTCTCATTCTTTTTATAGGTATAGAGTTCTTCTTGCGAAATAAATCCCGCATTATGCAAGGCTATAAAAAATGGTAAAACACCATGGCCTTTACTTAAAATGAAACGATCTCGATTTTCCCACTCAGGATTTTTAGGGTCAAAATTAAGTACGCTTCCGTATAGTACAGTAAAAATTTCAACCATTGACAATCCACCACCTAGATGAGAAGGACCATCGCTTTTGAACGCCAATTCTAAAAGTTGAACTCTTGACTTTTTTGCTAATAAAAAAAGGTCTTTATTATTCATAGTATCTTATTTAAAAACTTTTTTGTCAATATTCTCTCTCATTGGCCTCGCAGGATTACCTAATGCTATCATCCTGGAGGGTATATCATGATGGACAACAGAGCCCATGCCAATTATAACTTCTTCTCCTATTTCGAGGCCTTCTTTGATCAAGCATCCCATACCTAAGTAGGTTCCAGGCCCTATTTTACAGGTCCCTCCAATATTCACCATAGATGATAAAACAACATCGTCAGCCAAAATGATATCATGACCTACAATTGATTTTACATTTATAGCAACATTATCTCCTATTATTGCAGCACTGGCAACTATACAATCAGAAGTGATTATTACCCCGGCTCCTAATTTAGCAGTTGGAGAGATTATGGCACTTGGATCTATTACTCTACCTAATTTGACACCATTAGTAAGTAGTTTTTCTTTGAGCATAATCCTAACAACCGGTTCACCCGTAGCAATAACAACTTCTAAATCATCTTTTTTAAAGTTATTAATGACATGTGAAGAAGTAAAAACTTTACTTAAATAACAATCGCTACCATTAATTTTAAAATCATCGATAAAAAAAATAGTATCCCAAATTTTAGTATGTAGATTTTGTCTACAAGCAACATCGTATACCTCTTTTCCAAAACCGCCTGCACCATAAATTCCTAAATTCATAACTAACAATGCGCTAAGATGTGATACCTCCATCAACTCTGATAGTTTGACCATTCACAAAGGATGAAAGGTCACTTGCCAGAAACAATGCCACATTTGCAACTTCTAATGGCTCTGCAGCCCGCTTTAATGCAGAAGACTCAATCAACTTTGCTCTAGCATTTTCTTCCATCTGATCAAACATATCCGTTTTAGTCACGCTCGGTGCTATTACATTAACTCTGATATTGTGCGGCCCCAACTCTGTTGCCATAGTTTTGGTAGCAAAAATAAGTGCAGCTTTACTAGATCCATAACTTAACATCCCAGCATCACCCAACAAACCTGCAGTAGATCCCATATTAATTATCGATCCAGACTTAAACCTTGACATATACCTAGAAATACCTTGAGTGAAAAGAATTTGAGATGTAAAATTAATTTTAATCATCCTTTCCAGATCAGCTATAGGTGTCACTTGAAAATAAGCACCAGAGGCTAAGCCCGCATTATTTACAAGAATATCAACCTTTAATTTTAAATTAACTATTGATGTCACTGCTGACTTGATTTGTGCAGGATCTTCTAAATCAAAATATATGGGAATAATTGTGACATTAAACTTTTGCGTTAAAGTATCTATAGCATTTAAGAATTCAGTTGTCTCTTTTCTAGCACAAGCAATTACGTTAGCACCATTTTCTACAAATAACTCTAACATAACTTTTCCGATGCCTTTGTTAGATCCAGTAATGATTGCTGTTTTATCTTTTAGAAGCATAAATTTTTAAATATTTAAGTGATTGGTTATCAATGTGTATGAATAGTCCACATTAAAATCATTCTTCAAGCGAGCATATCCATTATTCCCCATTTTTTTCCGAAGTTCAACGTCGTTTGAAAGCAAAAGCATATACTTTTTAAAAGTTGACAAATCGCCGTTTACGCAATTAAATCCATAATTTCCAATTTCGGCATCCTTACCCACATCTGTATTTTTATCAACAGCAAATAATATGGGCAACCTTTTATTCATATATGATAAAATACGAGATGGATAATTTGGTATGGTAAAATCTGGATTTAAAAACACAAGCCCAACATGGCAAAATTCCAGTAACACATCGTATTCTTCCTGAGGCAAATAATCGATCAACAGAGCATTGATTGGTTTGTTTTTTTTGAACCAATTACAAATATGCTGGCTTTCTGTACCAGATCCGACAATTAAGAAAAATATATTAGAATTGATTTCGGTAGATTCTATAACTTTCAACAAAAAATCTAACCCTTGCGGTCTGCCAAGATTACCTCCATATACAAAAATAACTTTATCTTTTGGTAAAAAATCAAATGTTTTTTTTGGCTTTGATTTTGACTCTTCTTTATCAGTTGAAAGAAAGATACTATTTGGATTAATTTCAACTTTAGATTCCACCAAATCTGGGTTATTAGTTAAAACATATTTTTTATTTTGATCAGACATACAACCGATATGATCCGAAATTCGGTATAGTTCCCTTTCTTTATTTCTAAAATACTTATAGATCAAACTTTGTTGACTAAACATTTTTAAATCAACAGCATTTTGCGGGAATATGTCCTTTAATAATAGATAAGTTTTAGCAGCAGTTTTAGACTTGATATATTTAATTAAATTGGTAAATGTTATTGGTGGTGTTGCATAGAGAATCAAATGAAATTTTTGTTTCTTAAAAAATCGCTTATAAGCTTTGGTAAATAAAAACTCTATGGTTAAAGTTGAGATAGTTTTTTCTAACAAATTTGATTTTTGCAGATTGGGAATCCATACACTCAATATCTTAGATCCATCCTCTTCAATCAAATTAGTTTTTTTTTTGAATCTGCGTTCAGTTGGAGTAAGTATAAAAATATTACAACCCTCATTTCTGAACTTTCTTAACAGATCTGGATAGATTGCTCTATCGTTTATACTTTGAATTTTTGCAGATGTTATAAATAATATATTCACTGGTTATATACTGATCTATTTATATAATCTGTGTAACTCAAAATGATTCTTACCACCTTATCAGATACATTTGGCATGCTATAATCAGCTACTGGTCGATAGCTTTTGTCTGAACGATCTTCATTTTCTAGATGTTCTAATCCTTGTAAAATACGTTCCGGATTAAGGCCTACCATCATAACCGATGCTTCCTCCATTCCTTCAGGCCGCTCATGTGCTTCACGAATATTTAAAGCCGGGAAATCTAAAATAGAGGATTCTTCAGTAATGGTACCACTATCAGACAATACTGCTTTGGAATTTAGCTGAAGTGACACATAATCATTTAATCCAAAAGGTTTTTCTAAATGGATTAGTGGATCGATTTTAATCTGTTTCTCCTCGATTTTATTTCTAGTTCGGGGATGTGTAGAGACTATAATGGGCAAAGCGTATCGTTCGGCTATTTGGTTCAATGTATAGAATAAGTTTTCGAAACCTTTCTCAGAATTGATGTTTTCTTCTCTGTGTGCTGAAACCACAAAGTATTTATTCTTTTTTAAATTTAGTTTTTCTAAAATATCTGAGGATTTAATCTTTGGCATAAAATGGTGCAAAACCTCGTACATTGGACTACCCGTTTTGATCACCCTATCTGGAGACAAACCTTCTCTTAACAGATATTCACGAGCAATTGTACTATAAGTTAGGTTAATATCACTAATATGATCAACAATTTTACGATTGGTTTCTTCAGGAACCCGCTGATCGAAACACCGGTTTCCTGCTTCCATATGAAATATTGGGATATGCCTTTTTTTGGCCGGGATGGCACTCAAACATGAATTGGTATCACCCAAAACTAATAGGGCATCCGGCTGCTCTTTTTCTAAAATTGGATCTATATGGATCAAAATTTGTCCAATAGTTTCAGTGGCGGTTTTACCTGCAGCATTTAAAAAATGATCAGGCTTGCGTAGGTCTAGGTCTTCAAAAAAGATTTGATTTAATTCATAATCATAGTTCTGACCTGTATGAACCAATATATGCTCAACTGCGGGAGACTGATCTAGTTTGGCTAAAACACGTGAGAGTCTTATGATTTCAGGTCGTGTTCCCACAACCGTCATTATTTTTAATTTTTTTAGCATGTTATACTATTTCAAAATAAGTATCCGGATTTGCTTGATCAAAAGGTTCGTTAATCCAGAATACGGTATAAAGTTCTTCATCCCCAACGTTTGTTATATTATGTGTATACCAAATCGGCATGTCCACAAAAGCCGGTTCATTTCCATCTAATTCAAATTCTATTAGCTCTTCGGTTCCAATTTTACGTAATTGTATCCGTGCTTTGCCTTTGATAACTGCAAATCTTTCAATTTTTCTAGTATGGAAATGATTCCCCCTAGTAATACCTCTTTTAGTAGTTGAAAAAGAGACTTGCCCCCCAATTTCAGACCTGATCAACTCTGTGAAGGCACCCCTATCATCGGTATGTTGTTGATACTTCACCGGGAAATGATTCTTCAAATCAATAAATGATCGAAAAGTATTGAACAAATTCAATTCGAATGTAGAGTTGAGTTCAGGAAGTTTACCCTGGCCTATATAATTTTCCTTGAAACTCAACAGTAAAGTTAATATTTCGGATACTCTAGATGATTTTGTATGCGGAATTTTTAGTGCTTGATTGTTGGTTTGGGTATCAATTATTTGAAGAATTTGCTGAACTAATTCGTCCACATAGATGAGATACAAATCTGTATCAACCTCTATTTTTGGGGTTTCACAACGATTGAGCTGGTGAGAAAAAGTGGCTATCACTGAATTATAATAAGGTTTTCCGAATGGACCAAAAACATTAGGAATAATTAATCCTGAAAAAATACCACCATGCTCTTCGACACACGCTTGAAGTTTTAATCTTGCTTCTTTCTTTGACCGACCATAAAGATTATCTTTTTCCTCCTGGGATGATGAAGAAAAAATGAAATGAGGGTTAGATTGGGTTCTTTTTATCGCTGCGTTAAGTTTTTCAGCAAGATCTAAATTGGTGTCATATATTACTTTAGGATCTTGGTGCCGATTCATTCCAGCCAAATGAACGATGACATCACACTCTTGTACAAATTTATCTAAAAGGGTATCATCCCCGAAGAAAGTATTTTCAAAATCAACTCTGGTATACTTTTCATTTAATAATCCTATCGTATTGCAAAGATGAGTACCAACAAATCCATTCTGTCCCGTTATTCCTATCTTCTTAATTTTCATGTACTAAAAAGGATATTGTTCAGTATGTATTTCGCCAAGCACATCCTTTCTTATCATAGGCAATTTCAGTAGTAATTGCTTCATACCTTCAACATCCAATCTGGCAGTATTGTGAGAGTGATATTCATCGTTAAGGTTGATGAGTTCTTCTCCTTCTGAAAAAAATTGTTCGTAATTCAGATCTCTGTTGTCGGCAGGAATACGGTAGTAGTCACCCAGATCTTGGGCTTTCACCATATCCTCACGGTTCACCAAGGTTTCATATAACTTTTCACCGTGACGGGAACCAATTACTTTAATTTCGGACATGGATTGGTACAAATCAATCAGGGCCTCTGCTAGCACTTGTACAGTAGCAGCCGGCGCTTTTTGGACAAAAAGATCACCCTGATTAGCATGTTCAAACGAGTATAATACCAGATCCACAGCATCGTCAAGGGTCATCATAAACCTGGTCATATTTGGATCAGTAAGAGTAAGTGGTTTCCCGGCTTTAATTTGATCAATGAATAAAGGGATAACCGACCCTCTTGAAGCCATTACATTTCCGTAACGAGTAGCACAGAAAACCGTTTTAGAATCATCCAAATTTCTAGATTTAGCAATAGTTACTTTTTCCATCATAGCTTTTGATATCCCCATTGCGTTTATCGGATATGCAGCTTTATCGGTACTTAAGACTACCACTTTTTTAACCTCGTATTTTTCAGCCGCAGTCAGAATATTATCTGTACCAATGATATTCGTTTTTACTGCCTCCATCGGAAAGAATTCACATGAGGGAACTTGTTTCAAAGCAGCTGCATGAAAAATATAATCAACTCCATTTACCACATTATCTACACTTTGGGGATCACGTACATCACCTATATAAAATTTTAATTTAGGATGATTTAAAAGCTTTCGCATGTCATCCTGTTTTTTTTCATCACGGCTAAATATTCTTATTTCTTTGAAATAATCGGTATATAAAAAGCGATGAAGAACTGCATTTCCGAATGAGCCAGTGCCTCCTGAAATTAACAAAACTTTATTATAAATATTCATAGTACTATTTTAATAAATTAACTAAATCTTCAATTTCATCAAATACAAGTTGTTTTGATTTTTTTACATTACCGTTTACCGCATTCAAAAAACTTTCAGATATACTACGAAAATCATAGGGATCAAAAGTGAGAGAAGGAATACATACTGCAAATGTATATGACAAATTTGCTCCGATTACATTACAGTTATTCTCAAGTGCTTCGATAAGGCCGAGCCCAAAACTCTCTGAAAGAGAAGGATATACAACATATTCAACAGAATTATATAAATCCTTCAACTTAGATCTTTCAACATAACCATGATTTATTATTGGGTAACCTAATTGAATTAATTCTTGTAAATATTCGTACAAATCGCTATATTTTTGGTCAACCGTCAAATGCAATTTCCCAACACCATATCGATCAATAAAATGTACAAACCCTTTAAGAAGCGTTTTGTGATTCTTATGTTCACTGCCAGCACTCACGTACAAAAAAGATTTATCAACTCGCAAAACTTGATTTGTACCATTTAATTTCGGGTAAAAAGGGATTACCAGTATAGATGCTTTTTCAACTATTTTCTTGGACAGGCTATTGCTCATTGCTTTTGATTGAACAATCCAGAAATCAGTGTAAATTTGAAATCTTCTTACAATATATGATTTCAATTTAAATAACAATTTCGCAAATAAACCAATATTATCGGGGGTATTAAAGTAAAGTGCTTGATGCAAATATGTATATACAAAAGCATTCATCCGCAATGAAGGTGGTACATTTCCGAAACACAAAATCGTTGAATATCTATTTCTATGTTTAAAATAAAAGTAATGCCTTTCAACTAATCCAGCTTTTAAATAAACAACGCTATTATTTTTGGAAATTAATGGATGATTACTCTTAATCCTTTTGTCTAACAAATAGCAAACAGACTTATTAGTACTTTCCAGCTTATCGATCAAATAATCAAGTAAAACCTTCCCGCCCCCGTTATTAACAAACAATGCGTCAATTAATATCATATTCAATAACTTTAGCTATCTTCTTAGCACGAAAACATTTATTGGTAAAATGACTTAAACCAATTGGTCCAGCGATCCCAATTATTGAGTATAACATCCAAAAATTTCTACTAGGAAGATTTAATATCGGAAAATCACCCCTCATTAATATTGAATAATCAAATAGATAAATAATTATAACTGTTAATATTTTAAAGAAAAACAAATGCCATACTAATATAACCATTGTATTTTGACCTAAAAATTTAAACAAAATGGATATTTTAGAACCTTGTAAAATGCTTCCAGTAAATAGGACTAAATATATACCAGATACGGAAGCGAAGAAAAAAAACAAAGGATTGCCAAACTGACTTAAGCCAATATTAATATTAACCTTATGACCAATAAATACGAGTATAATAAAGGAAATTAATGCAAAGACAAAACTCGACTTCATTACATTTTTATACAGAGACAACATTTGACCAAAATGGTAAAATATTAATACAATGGCAGCAACTCCTAAATATCGTGGTAAAATTATCTCGTAACCTAAAACACAGAATCCCAAAATAAATATCACAAACAATAAAGCAGTTAAAAACATAAAATTCTTCACAAACCTATTAAGAAAGAAATACAAAAGAGCAACTTCCATTAATAGAACTAAGAACCACGTTGGGCCGATTAATTCATTAAGACCACCGCCAAGAAATAAAACCTTAATTGTTGAAATCAACAATTGATGCAAATCATATGACTCTTTAAATGAAACAAATCCAAAATAAGTTAATACTGGCAAAAATAAATTGAATAGTAGATTGTATTTTACATAGGGTAAGTATAAACTCTTAAACCGCTTTTTAATAAATAGGTTGAAACAATGATTCTTGTTAAAAACAAAACCTGAAACAAAAATAAAAGCAGTCATGTGAAACAAATAAAAAATATTTGCAAATGGAAAACCAGAATGTCCAACGACCATTAGCGTAATTAATACACCTCTAGTAATATCAATAACTTCATTTCTCATGCAATTCTCAATTGGTAACCTTGATCAATAGGTCGCGATTTTTTTAAAAAATAAATTTCAAATATCAATAACCAATATAAAAATTGTAATGAATAAGCTGTTAAATTAGATGAAAAAAAATTAACAAGAATAAAAAAAGGAACTGATAATTTAACAATATTACCAGCGCTTATCAATCCAACGATAAACAAATACGCGTTAAAAATCAAAAAAAGAAAAGTTAAAACAAAACCATAATCTATTAAAAATGAAGCAAAGTAATTTTCAACATAAATATTAAACCCTGAATTTTCATTTAATTCAAAATTCGAATGGCCACTACCAAAGCCTAAAATTATATTTTTAAAAGATGAAGCCACAAAACCGTTCAAAGAATTAGACAAAGAATTAGAACGATCAGATAGGCTCTCATCAGTTAAAAATAAAATACTATCAAATCCTATATACTTAAAAAATGGAGAAATTAACAATATAAAAAAGAATACATAAATTAATTTATAAAATCTAAAATCATTTCTAAAAAAATATAAAAGTGATGTCCCCAACAAAATAATAAATGCTGAACGGCTTCTCATAACAAGAAAAGGAACTATCGTAATTAAAACAAATAAAAGGCTTTTTACATTTCCATTTTTTATAATGGTATTTTCACGATAATAATAAAACACAAAAAGAGCCAATTCAATAGAAAATATTATTGGAGATTCTAAACTCGAAGGGCGCCAGAATTCAGCGCCAAATTTATATAAATCATCTACACTAGTAGAATCGGCGAAACTAATTAAACCGAAAAATGAATAATCAACAAATACTCTCCAATAAACAACAAAGATGCATATAACTACAACTGGGAGTAAAAAATCTATCAAATTGAAAAAGCCTCTTCTATTCAACCATACTGAATAATATGCGACTAATGGCAATATAAGTAACCTGTAAAGACCTAATTGAAGCTGAATAACCTCATTATCTAAAAACAAATACTGAAATAATACAAACAAACCTAAAAAAGAGAATATAAAAAATATAAAATACGTCTTCTTTGTGGATGAAGAAAAAAGATCGAAAAATGCAAACCCAAAAATAAAAATTATTATATAATTGCTCAAACCACTATACAACAAATTCACCATTGGTGAATTTGTAAGGCAGAAATAAAATATGATTAAGAAAACCAATCTAACTTTTTTTCTCATCCTTATTCATTTCATAAATGAATTTCAAACTAGATATAGTTTCCTCAACCTCTAATAAATACCCCTTTTCAAATTGTTTTTTGCGGCAAAAAAGTAAATTAAATAATTGCTTAAAACGAAGTTCCTTCAATAAATTTCTCGCATATTTGTTAAAATCTAAGTTATATTTTTTACAGTAGTAAGCGTAAGAACTTAAACGATATTTTAATGAAGAGAGAGATTCATTACTAATTGTAGAGCCCTCCTTGTGTACAATAGATTTTTCAGGAAAAAATCGAACTTTGTAGCCTAACAATTTCAATCTCTTTATTAAGTCCTGCTCTTCATAATACAAAAATATATTTTGATCAAAACAACCAGACTCAAAAAACGCAGCTCTTTTAATAAACATATTTGCTCCAGAAATAAACATTATGTTTGGTAGAAATATTTTATATCTTTGACAAAATTTTAAAAAAAGAGAATGGGTAAATCCATGCTTATCAATAAAGCCGAAAGAAAAAAGAGGTTTACCATTAGTGCTGATTAGCTGAACTCCAAAAATCCCTAAATTAGATTCTTGATTAAATCTATCAAGCGCGAATTTGAACAAACTCTGTTTTAGGACAGTATCGCCATTGAGAAATAATAAAAAAGAACCGCGCGCTAATCTAGCCCCTACATTATTTGCTTCACCAAATCCTTTATTCTCATTTTTTCGATAAATAATCTCTGGATGGGAATTGTGCAAATATTTATTTATTGAATCATCACTTCCGTTATCAATTACTATCAATTCAAGCTCCCTCCCAATATCATTGTATTGAATAATTGAAGCAATACAATCTGCAACATCAGTAAGATTATTGAATGCTACAATTATTACGGAAAGACTAATCATTTAGAAGTATTTTATTCACCATTTGCTTGGCTCTTGATTCCCAAGTATTCATCATTAAAAAACTGCGTCTCTCATGCTCACTTCTTACTACTAATTCTTTATTTAATAATTTATCTATCAAATTAAAGAAATCTTGATTCGTTTTATAGCGGTACACAAAATTTTCAAAAATAGAGATTTCTTGATAATCACATGTGATTATTGGAACATTTAACGATATATATTCATACAATTTTACAGGGTTTACGGACTTAACTAATTCTGTAATCTTAAATGGCATAATTAAAGCATTCGCCTTCTTGATCAAGTTCGATAATTTGCCATGATCGATGCGCCCCAGAAAAATCAAACGTTCATGACTTGGAATTTTCACAACAGTTGCTCCAACTAATATAAATCTTATGTTTACAAAATTAGTAAGTGCATCAATAATTAAATTAAAATCAAACCACTCCGCAATTGTACCGACATAATATAAGTCTAAAAATTCTGTAGATTCTGTTTTAGTTTTTTGAATAAACGCAGACTCAACGAAGCCAACATCTACAGCATTGTTTAAGACTTCAGGATAAACCTTACAATTATTACGATTAGCAATTTTATTCTTTAAGTAGTTAGATGACGAAAAAATAAAATCAGATCTTCTACAGATTGCACTTTCTTCGATTTTCAATCTTTCTACACCGCTAATACTATTATATTTAAATTCAATAAGGTCATCCATACAATCATAGATTACTTTTACATCCGCAGACAAATAATTTTTTAAAACTTGGTAATCATGTGGTGACTGGAACAAAATATGAGAAGCCTGAGTCAATTCACTTCGCATCTGCATTTTGAAAATTATGTCATTAATGAATGAAATAAATGAAAACCTAGTCAGGGGTAATTGAATTATCCTTCGGATATTTTCAGGGTAATCTTTTGCTTTTTCTACAGGCTGAAAAAGATTAGCCCTGTATATTATTTTAACGGGTATTTCAATGGACAAATAAAGCGCTAAAAAATGCGGTCTCTGCTTTAACCAGGTCCACGGCACATTCATAACATAGATTAAATGTGTGTTACTCAGGTCTTTCATATCAAAATTGAAAAAATTATATACTTATATTTTATAACCAATAGTAAATAAAAGATAACCTTGTGAAGCCTTTACTTCATCATCCGCATCCAATGAACTCCACCAAAGAGACAACTGTTCGGCAAATGCTGGATACAGCTTGCCAATAAAATCAATTGCCATGTGGTCTGCGAGAACTTCTTCGTGGATGTTAGTAAGACCTGCTTCCTGAAAAAGTCTCCTCAAAGAACCTCTTGGCATCTCACGACCCCAAGGAGATATTCCATTCAATTCACAAAATTCCCTGCCAAACCTATATGCCAATGACTTATTATTTGGAATCAATGAAATTACACATCTTCTTGAGACACGTACACTCTCCTTTAAAACATCTAACATTTCGCCATCCCTCCAGTGTTCTAAAACACCTGAACTCCAAACTACATCAAACTCATTATCCTTGAAAGGAAATTGTTTCGTAATGTCTACAACATATGCCCCTTTCAATTCAAGATTTGATAATTTAAATCGCTCAACAGTTTGATTCAGAATCTTTACAGAAAAATCACAAACACTAACATTCCTTTTATTCTTTGCCATATAGGCAGATAGCTCACCACTGCCACAACCAGTTTCTAAGAGAGATTCTCCTTCATATGTGTTTTTTAAAATTATATCACCAATTTCAGAAAAGCTTTTTTCAAAAGGTCTAACTTCTTTTAAATACATTTTATCCCACTCATCAGGACTATTTGGCTTTGTGGTACTTTCTCTTGTCTTTAAAATTCTCGACCGAATATTGATCAAAATACTTAAAAATATCTTTTCAACAACACTTAATACTCGTAAAATAAAATTATTCATAATTCAAAATTAATTGTTTCTAATACTTAAAATCTACTGCAGTATGTTTTAATCAATATCGTATATACCCATAGATTACACTTTCTCTATCGATTTCCTACCACTATTAAAAATGTCACTCCAAGTGAAAATCAATGTTAGCACACCTAAAGAAATATAGGAAAATAAAAACGAATAAGCGACACCCATTGAGCCAAAACCCCTAGTTGCTAATAAATAGCAAAAGTGTATGAACAAACCTATCCATACAAGATTCAACCCTAGACTAATCCATACTCTACCTGTACTGATTAGCACTTGTCCCAAAGCAGCAACACATGAGACTATCACCGCGTTTACTAATAAAATACTAAGTATGCTTGAGAACATCGTAAATTCTTTACCATAAATTTCAACGAGGAAGTCTGAACTTAAATACACTAACAGAGAAAGGCATAAAGCAATTAAACCATTTAACAACAAATTATATAATATTTTTCGCCTCCTTTCTACATCACTTGAATAAAAGCTCCGCGTTAAAATGGGTAGTATTACCGTAGCAAATAATGAAGGCAAAAACAAAACAGCATTATACCACTGAAAAGCTAAGTTAAAAGCGGCCACATCAGTATATGTATTTTGTCCTTTTAACAAAAAGTAATTAGCAATAGAATTTAGTGGTGCTACTATTAAGGTGGAAATAAACATGGGAACTAGAAATTTGCAAATGATACTTCGATCAACAAAAAAATTAGTTGAAATTAATTTAATTCCATTACTTAGAAGACTTTTTTTAAGAAATAAATTATTGATTAAAATAGCGAGAATACCAGATATACAGAAACCAATAAACGCACCATTAACCAAAAAAAAATAAGCAAACGTCAACACAAAAAATGAGGAAACTAAGCTGTTAATTATATTCAATCTCGCAACATTCTTAAAATCTTCAAATCCACTTAACAAACCTATTTGAATACTATTGATTGAAATCGAAAAAAGATAAATCGACATTATTTTAAAGTAATTACCCAATGAAGAATCAGAATAAATAATCTCCGCTAACCAGTCTGACAGAATATAAAAAAAAATCGAAAAAACAAATGCCGAAACTACCCCAATCCATATAAAACCACTCAAAATTCTATTTAAATTTATATTGTCTAGTAATCTATATTCCGGAATCAATTTAGAAAATGCAACTGGCAATCCGATACTGGCAACAGCACCAACAAAAAGTACCGGAGATATCACAACGCTCATAGTGCCGAACATTTCCGGTTTTAATATTCGCGATAAAATGATATACATTAATAGAGTTACTAATTTAGAAACAACGCCACCTATCGTCGAAAATCTCAGATTTCTAAAAACAATAGAAAAGTTATGAATTATTAATTCTAATTTCAATTACAATACTATTAAATTTGTGTGCATCCTTAAAATAAAAGACACAATTTTTTTTGAGGCACTGCCATCACCATATGGGTTATGTAAAGTGCTCATATTTTGATACTTTTCACTTTTGTGCAAAAGCTCTTCACATTCGTTAATTATTTTAGAAGTATCTGTACCCACTAGAATTACAGTTCCAGCATTCACTGCCTCTGGACGTTCGGTAGTATCTCTCATAACTAAAACCGGCTTCCCTAAACTAGGGGCCTCTTCTTGTACGCCTCCTGAATCCGTAATAATTAAATATGATTGATTCATCAACCAAACAAATGCGGGATATGTTACAGGGTCAATCAAATGAATAGAATCAATTGCACCCAAAATTCTATAAACAGGTTCCTTTACATTTGGATTTAGGTGTACAGGATATATAATTTGAACATCATTATTTTTTATAGCTATTTCCTTCAATGCTTGACAAATAGAAATAAATCCATTACCATGATTTTCTCTTCGGTGACCCGTAACCAAAATTAATTTTTTTGACCTATCTACTATGGAATTCAAATATTCAATCTCTGAATTTTCTATATTTTTAATTTTTTCAGTACTTATATGAAGCGCGTCAATTACAGTATTTCCAGTTATAATTATCGATTCAGCAATTATATTTTCATCAATTAAATTCTGTTTAGACTGCAACGTGGGTGCAAAATGATAATCAGCAATTCTTCCCGTCACCTGACGATTGATTTCTTCGGGAAATGGTGAATGTTTGATGTTAGTTCGAAGACCTGCTTCGACATGACACACTTTTGCCCCTGCATAAAATGAGGCAATGCTTGCTGCCATTGTAGTAGTCGTATCACCATGAACATAGACATAATCAGGCTTAAAGTCTTCTAGAATCGGCTTTAAGCCTAAAATTATATCTGAAGTCAAAGAAAATAAATTTTGATCATGTTTCATTAGGTCTAAATCATAATCAGGTATAATTTCAAAAAAGTCCAAAACTTGATCCAGCATTTCTCTGTGCTGAGCTGTAACACAAACACGAGTATCAAAAATTGAATGTTTCTGAAACTCTTTAATCAAAGGTGCCATTTTGATGGCTTCAGGCCGAGTTCCAAATATGATGAGGTTTTTTTTCATTTAACTCTTTTTATGCTCACTAAATTGCGCACGAACAACGTTTATTTTGATTAATTTTTGGAGATTTAATGGACCTGTGATTCAAAAAAAACGTCCATTATCATCACTTTAAAGATTTACACTGATTAACAAATACCCCCTCGACGGTCTGGACCACACTAATCAAATTGTGTCTTCCACCAACGTCGCAAAAGCAATGTGATGATTCCAAGAAAGCCCATTAAAAATGCACCCCCAATTGCCGTGAGTAGTTTTGATGATTTCTTTTTTTCCAACGGAAATCGGGGTTGATCAATCAATTGAATTAACGGCTGTTCCTTGGCCATCAAAGTTCTGCTCAATTCCAAATTCTTCAACAATTCTCCATACATCGTCGAAAGAACCTGAATTTCCAATTGCTTCTTCGCTTGAGGTACTTTCGCGACACCTCTAACCAAGTATTGATTGCCATCCACTTCCGAAGCCACCCCATACATCGCCCTTCCCAACGCCTGCTTTACACTGTCTACCTTGTGCTCCATCATGAGCACGTTTTTTCGCATTTGTCGTGTCTTGGTTTCCACATAGAACTCTGTCACGTTTTGGGTCAGTACTTGGGTGAAATGCTTGGCAAACCATTCATCGTTACCCGTGAATGAGACTGACACGATGGCCAACTTTTTATCTACCTTGGATACTGTCAAATGTTTCTTGGCTAAATCCCCACATACTTTACCCAAAAATGAATCCTGTGCCAATGAAAACTGATCTGGATTCAATTTGTCTGCACTGTAAATCACGGGAAGTGGATCATTGGGTTTTCTGGGTTTGGGTTTCTTGGGTTTGTTGAAATCGATGTATTGATTAATAAGCAACTTTTGTTTTCCATTGCTATCAACGGCGGTTAATAGCGTTTTCTCCACCAATAACCGGCTTTTCATGAGTTCTAGGAGATTGTCGCCACTAAATGCCCCACCTGAACCACCTCCCAAATCTACCCCAAATTGGGAGGCAATGGATCCCAAACCACCTACCTTATCACCCCCCTCAGCCAAAGCGAAGGTCAACTTGGCGGTATATTCGGTTTTTTGGGATTTGGCATAATATAAGCCGCCTAAGCCCCCCAAAACACCCAACAACAACAATTTCCACCATTGGGTTTTCAGATAATAAATAACTTCTCCTGCCTTTTGGATGAGCTCCTTGATGGAAATTTCGGCGGTTTCTTGATTTACTTGCTCCATCATTATTTCTGTATCAAAGCCCAAAGGGTTGCAAAACCTGTTAATTTCACAGTGATATCTGAAATCACTTTGTTCCAATCTGTGGGGATTTTACTCACCCGATCTTTGAATGTAGACTTGGCTTTCTTTTCCTTGGAAATCACATACACCGCACTGCCTTTTTTCACCTTGGGTGATACCCTAAATAAGTAGCAGTTTACGGTTCTTCGAACACGGCCATTGGCTTCCACCACATAGGTCTTGGAACGCCACGCATCCGCTGTATAGCCATTGCCAAATGTGCGAATGTAATAACCCGCCCGTTTGCCTGATACAAAGGGAGAGTTCATTACTGCATAATCCGTCAACGAATCCAAATTCAACAAATTCTCTATGTATTGGATACCTGTACCATAAATGCTGATATAGTCAATCACCTTGGGCACCGAAATGATATCGCCCTCTTTCAAGGTATAATTGTACATCGATCCGCGGCGGTTCATGGCTTTCTTCATGTCAAACACCAAGAATCCCCCGGGCAAATTGGGTCGGTCAAATTTAGCACCCTCAGGAAATGCATAAGCCGTCAATCCACCGGCCAATTGCACCGCATCGTGTACCGTGAATCCTTTGTCCTGAATCACATAGGTACCCGGGTATTTGAATTCACCCCTCAATTCAATCACCTTTTGCAGTTCAAAGTTGGGTATCCTTCTTACCGATACAATATCAAAGGGCAACAAGGCCGTCTTCAATACTTCCTGATTCTCGGTTACATCTTTGGGAATGGTTAACTCCAACATAGAGGTTTGGTAGGGCTCCCCAGGTTTGTAATTGGGAGCAAAAATATTACTCCGGGCAATTTCAATCTTTGTCAGTTCCGCTGAAATCTTGATCCCCCCTGCTAATACCAACACATCGCCCAAGGTCAATCCTTCTTTGTACGACAGCGTCAGGGGATTTTTCACCTCTCCGTTTATATTCACCGTAAATGTATCCAAAAATTCCGCTTCTGTGTACAGTAACAATACATCATTCTTTCTCAAAACAATGTTGTTGATGTTATCCACGCTGTTGACCAGCGCAGAAACTTCCAAGGGAATGTAACTTCTTGTTTCGTCTTTCTCCGTTCTCACCAAATAGGCCCGTTTCAGCATGGCCTGTTCTTTGAGTCCGCCTGCTTTCTGTATGAGATCCAATACCCGCTCACCGGATACCAGCGGAAAAACACCGGGGAAGTATACCGGACCTTTGACCTCAACTTGGTTTTCCAAATCTTCGTTTACCACGCCCACCACCACTGCATCACCTGCTTTAAGGTTGAAATCTGCATTGAGCTTACTCAAGCTATCCCAATTCACTGGAAACAATCGCTGGTTCTTGTCAATATAGCGCTGCACCTGGGTATTTGCTGCCAATGCATTGGGTTGGAACCCCCCGGCATATTTGAACAAATGCGACAATTGTTCTGTCGGCAACAACTCATACGTCATGGGTCGTTTCACCGCACCCGCTATGCTCACCAATTTCCCTACAGTACCCACCACCAAGTAGTCATTGTCCTGTAAAAAGAAATCATCTTCCGCACCAGGATTTTGCAAGTAAGCATAGACATCAAACGATTTGATCACTTTGCCATTGCGACGCAGCTGTACGTTTCTCAAGGTACCGATATCGGTGGGACCGCCAGCGGCAATCAAAGCATTAAAGGCCGTGTTCAACGCAGGTATTTTGTAGGAACCTGGTTTGAATACCTCACCCACAATGTTCACGGTAATGCTGCGGCTGTAGGCCAAACTTATTTCCAGTTGGTTGGCGCCCATGTTGAAGTTGTTACTCAGGGCGGTTTTGATCAGGGTCTTGGCTTTGTCGAAGGCAATGCCTTTGACATAAATGCTGCCCAACTGTCCCAACTCAATTCGTCCACGCGTATCCACCTTGGCCACGGTGTTGTAATAACTCACCCCAAAGATAGAGATGCCCAATTCATCACCCACACCCAACTCGTAATTAGATGGGGCTTTGGCGTCAAGGCTGCGCTCGTAAATTTTCAAATCGCCCTTGCGAAACAATTCCTGTCCATAGACCGTCACAGCGCGCTCTTCTTTGGTCGCTACAATTTCCGAACCCGTCAGCGGCGTAGCGGCTTCGATCAACGCTTGTTTGGCTTTTTGCTCTGTCGCTGCCTGTGTGGCCAACCCGGGCGTATTGGCAATCGACGGAGTTTGGCTTTGGATCTTATTCAAACGATCCCTGAACGCCTGTGCCTCCGAGGCGGGCATACCCTTGGCGATGGCCAACTTTTCTGCTTGTTCCACCCCCAAACCAGCGGCCTGGGCTTGGGCCAACAAGTCCAACAATTGGGCGTCGGTGAAATCTGCGGCTTTTACGGTCGCTGGATTCTGTGACAATGCGGGCTGGGCTGTCAATGACGAAATCCCTAAAAAAAAGATAATCAGTGCGTTGTGTTTTTTATTCATTGCGGAAGGGCAAAGATAAGTAGAATAATGGGGTGCTGAGCGCGCATGGCTTCGCCCCTTCAATCACAGGGGTGACCTACGGGGGCGCAGTAACAATCCAAAAAGCACATTGTTTGCAGCCATACAAAGATATGACCAAACCCTTGCTCAAATGCAGGGTTTAACATCAATTTAACACCAAATTTGTAAATGCACCACAAAGGCGCATGAATGACTTAATACCGGTAAGTTTCTTTCTTGAATGGACCGTTGACGTTCACGCCAATGTAGTCGGCCTGCTCTTGAGTCAACTCAGTCAACTCAGCACCGATGTGCGACAAGTGCAATTTCGCTACTTTCTCATCCAAATGCTTTGGCAATACATATACTTCATTTTTGTAGCTGGCGTGGTTGTTCCACAATTCCAACTGCGCCAACGTTTGGTTGGTGAAGCTGTTACTCATCACGAAGCTAGGGTGGCCCATGGCGCAACCCAAGTTCACCAAGCGACCTTCGGCCAAAACGATGATCTCGTTACCTTTCAAGTTGTAAACGTCAACCTGTGGCTTGATGGTGTATTTGGTTTCACCATAGTTCTTGTTCAACCAAGCCATATCGATTTCATTGTCGAAGTGTCCGATGTTACAAACGATGGTTTTGTCTTTCATTGATTCGAAGTGCTTAGCCGTAACGATGTTACAGTTACCGGTAGCAGTTACCACGATATTCGCTTGAGGGATGGCTTTGTCGATATGAACCACTTGGTAGCCGTCCATCGCCGCTTGCAATGCACAAATCGGATCGATTTCAGTTACCATGACACGAGCACCAGCACCGCGCAAAGAATCGGCAGACCCTTTTCCAACGTCGCCGTATCCACAAACAACAGCCACTTTACCAGCCATCATCACATCGGTTGCTCTGCGAATGGCATCTACCAAACTTTCTTTACAACCGTATTTGTTATCGAATTTGCTCTTGGTAACACTGTCGTTTACGTTGATCGCAGGGATGTGCAAAGTGCCTTTCGCCATACGCTCGTACAAACGGTGAACACCGGTAGTAGTTTCTTCACTCAATCCTTTGATACCCGCGATCAAGGCAGGGTATTTATCGAATACCATGTTGGTCAAATCGCCTCCATCGTCCAAAATCATGTTCAATGGCTGCTGACTTTCACCAAAGTGCAAGGTTTGTTCGATACACCAATCAAATTCTTCTTCGTTCTGACCTTTCCAAGCATATACTGAAATACCGGCAGCAGCAATTGCCGCAGCGGCGTGATCTTGCGTTGAGAAAATGTTGCAAGAGCTCCAGGTAACTTCTGC
>JACCDQ011998077.1_pt1 | contig 35406 bp, 49 predicted proteins | sample 7446031 | NCBI WGS metagenome assembly JACCDQ01 (sample SAMN15323442, study PRJNA562643) | freshwater metagenome | isolation source: river surface water | place: USA:Blue River Watershed | collected 2017-08-17 | reverse complement strand
TATGCCGGCGGCCTGTACACCTATGTGCAGGAGGGGCGGCCGGTCTGGCCCGAGTATGACGATGCGCTGATGTGCGCCGAGGTCGAGGTCGACACCACGCAAGCAATTCAGGTTGGTCTCGACTTTGGTTTGACGCCGGCCGCGGCCATCGGCCAGCGCCTGGCAAACGGCCGCTGGCAAATCTTGGATGAGATCGTCACCGAGGATATGGGCTTGGAGCGCTTCGGCCAGCAGCTACTGGCACACTTGAACACCCACTATCCCGGCCAGCAGGTGCTGCTCTGGGGCGACCCGGCCGGCATGGCCCGCGACGCGATTTACGAAGTGACTTCGTTCGACTACCTGCGCACGCTGGGCCTGCGGGCGCAGCCCACGCCCAGCAATGACTTCAAGGTGCGGCGCGAAGCGGCAGCCATGCCGATGCAGCGACTGGTCGCCGGCAAGCCCGGCCTGCTGGTGCACCCGCGCTGCAAGCTGCTGCGCAAATCCTTGGCCGGTGGCTACCACTTTAAACGCGTATCGATTGGTGCCGGCCAGGAGCGGTTCAAGGACAGCCCGAACAAGAACGAGCATTCGCACATCGGCGACGCCTTTGGGTATTTGCTGTTGGGGGGTGGCGAACACAAGCGACTGACCAAACCGCAAGACGCCCGCCCGACCGTCATTGCACAAACCGTCGCCTCCTCCGATTTCGATCCGTTCGCATGATCGACGCGATTGCGTTAAATGACCTATTGCCGAAAAAGGCCGGCGTCGTTTATGTGCCGTTTGCACTCGGTCACTACCATTACCTTGAACTGGATGAGCCGGGATTTATCGCCGCCGCCCGCACCGTCAACATTGACGCGATGCTGGCAAGCCAGGCTGAACTGGGGCTGGCCGTCACGGCGCTGGTTAACGGCATGCCGGTGGCCGTTTTTGGCGTCATCCCGCTCTGGCCGCATGTGGCTGAACTATGGTCAATCATTTCCGCGCCGGCCCGCCGCCTGCCGAAGCAGTTGACGATGGTGGGCGCAGCCTTTTGCGATATCGCTGCGCAATCGCTCCGGCTGCACCGCTTGCAGATCACAGTACGATCCGATGAAGAGAGAAGCCTGCGCTGGGCGCGGCATCTGGGTTTCGAGGTCGAGGGCTTGATGCGCCGGTATACGCCGGATGGCGTCGACGCCTACATCATGGCGAGGTGCTAGATGGGTGGAATGTTTGGTGGCGGTGGCGACGGCGGTGCGGCTGCCGCGCAACTGGAAGAGCAAAAGAAGCAGACCGAACTGCAGCGGCAGCAGGCCGAGGCTGACAAGCGCGATTTGCTCGAAAAGCAGGCGTCGGCTTTGAAGGCCCGCCAGCGCGGCGGTGCCCGCATGCTGCTGTCGGATGCCCGCGTCGATAGCGAAACGGGCATTAACGATACCTTTGGCACCGGCATCAAACTGTAAGGAAAAATCATGGGTGGATTTTCAAGCAGCAATGCGAAAGTGTGGCAGGCGATGGCCGACAACCAACAAAAAAAACCGGATCCGCAGCCGGTCGGTGAAACCACGCCCGTCGAAGACTTAAAGGCCCGTCGCAGTACGCGACGCGGCGCGGGCCTGCTGTCGGCCGAGCGCCTCGACGCGGCGTCCGGCATCAAGGACACGCTGGGTTCTGCGCCAAAACTTTAAGGATGCCCATGGCAAAGCCGAATAAGCTCTCGGTCGATGACCTGCTAAAGCGCCACGAGATTGCGCTGCGCCGGAAGGACGATTTCCGCAGCCTGTACGAAGACGCGTATGAGTTCGCCCTGCCCCAGCGCAACCTGTATGACGGGTACTGGGAAGGCAACGTCGGCGGCCAAAAGAAGATGGCCCGCGTGTTCGACTCGACGGCCATCAACTCGACGCAGCGCTTTGCCAACCGGCTGCAGTCGGGGATCTTCCCGCCGCAGCGCAAATGGTGCCGGCTGGAACCTGGAACCGACATTCCGGCGGATCGTCGCGTCGAAGCGATGATGGCGCTGGATGTCTATGCGGAGAAGATGTTCGCGGTCATCAAGCAATCGAACTTCGATATCGCCATCGGTGAATTCCTGCTCGACCTGTCTGTCGGCACGGCCGTGATGATGGTGCAGCCGGGTGATGATGTATCGCCGATTAATTTCATTCCGGTGCCGCAGTATCTGGTCGCCATCGAAGAAGGCGCAAACGGCCAGGTCGATAACGTCTATCGCCGCATGCGGATCAAGGGCGAGTCGATCCAGAAGCAATGGCCGGATGCGAAGATCGACGATCGGCTGCAGCGCAAGATCGATGACAAGCCCACCGATGATGTCGAACTGATCGAAGCGACGGTGCTCGACCAGCAGCGCGGCGATTATGGGTACTACGTCATCCACAAGGAATCAAAGACCGAACTGGTCTATCGACGCCTGAAGATTTCGCCGTGGGTGGTGTCGCGCTACATGAAGGTCGCCGGCGAAGTGTACGGGCGCGGCCCCGTCATCACCGCGCTGCCCGATGTGAAGACGCTCAATAAAACGAAGGAACTGCTGCTGAAAAATGCGGCGCTGGCTATCTCGGGCGTGTTCACCGCCGCCGACGATGGCGTGCTGAACCCGGCAACGGTGAAGATCATTCCGGGGGCCATCATCCCGGTGGCCCGCAATGGTGGCCCGCAAGGGGAGTCATTGAAACCTCTGCCGCGTGCCGGCGACTTTAACGTCTCCCAGCTAGTCATCAACGACCTGCAGCAGAACATCAAGCGCATCCTGCTGGATGAGTCGCTGCCGCCGGACAACATGTCAGCCCGCAGCGCCACCGAGGTGGTCGAGCGGATGAAGGAACTGAGCCAGAACCTCGGGTCGGCGTTTGGCCGCTTGATCAACGAAACGATGATCCCGCTGGTGGCAAAGATCCTGCAGGTGATGGATGACCGGGGCTTGATCGACATGCCGCTGCGCGTCAACGGACTGGAGGTGAAGGTCTCGCCGGTCTCGCCGCTGGCCATGGCGCAGAACATGGATGAGATCAACAACCTGATGCAGTACGCGCAGATTGCTGGATCGATGGGGCCGGAAGGACAGTTCGCGCTGAAGAAGTCCGAGGCGCTCGACATGATCGCCGATAGGCTTGGCATACCCGCGTCGATTCGCTATTCGCCCGAGGAGCGGGCGCAGCAAATGCAGCAGGCTGCGCAAATGGCGCAGCAAGCCGCTGCCGCCAACCCGCAAGCCGCCGCACAAGCGGTCGGCTCGGCCATCGGCCAGATGGGGGCGATGTAATTGGCCGGCTGGGATGAATTAGAGGCGCTGCCGACCGACGTTCGCGCCGTCAGCCAACTGTCGGAAGACTTGGACAAACTCTGCGCAAAGGTCTTGGCAACCGAGGACGGCAAAAAGCTATTGGCCTGGCTGCGCACCACCCTGCTGGAGCAACCCGTCGCCGTGCCGGGGGCTGCCGCCGACTATGCGTTCTATCGCGAAGGACAGAACAGCGTAGTCCGGGATTTGGAAGCACGGATAAAGCGAGCATTGAAACCCAAGGAGAACAATGGACGATAACAGCCAACCCACCGATGGTGGCCTATTGGACGATGTATCGGTCGATACCGACGCCGCCGCCCCGACTAAAGCCGAAGTCAGCCATCTGGCCGCGCCGGCCGATGAGACCGCCGCACCCAAGGAGCGCCCCGACTACCTGCCGGAAAACTTCTGGAACGCCGACAAGGGCGAAGCCGACCTGGAAGCGATGGCGAAATCCTGGTCGGATCTGCGCAAGACCGTCAGCCAGGGCAAGCACAAGCCGCCGGCCGATGGCAACTACGATGTGAGCGCCTTTGGCGACACGCCCGAGGATGACCCGGTGCGCCAGCATGTAGTCAACTGGGCCAAGGAGTACGGCATTTCGCAGGCCGCGTTCGACAAGCTGGTCGGCGATGTCGTTGCCATGGGCGGCGAGCAGGCCAAGCAAGTGGCGATTAGCCGCGAGGCCGAGCGCAAGGCGCTGGGGCCGAACGCCGAATCGATCATTCGCGGGATGACCGACTGGGGGCGCGGGCTGGTCTCGAAAGGCATCTGGGGCAAGGATGATTTCGAGGAGTTCAAGGTCTGGGGCGGCACCGCCTCCGGCATGAAAGCGCTGATGAAACTGCGTGAAACCTATGAAGGCACGCGCATTCCGGTCGAGTCGGTGCCCGTCGACGGTGCGCCATCGAAGGATGATTTGTATGCGATGGTGCGCGACCCGAAGTACCAGACCGATCCGGCTTTCCGCGCCAAGGTGGAAAAAATGTTCTACCAGGTGGTGAAGTAAACCAGCCCGCTTCGGCGGGCTTTTTGCTTTTTCAGCCAACCGTAGTAAAAGCGGCAGCAAGGCATATCGGGGCGCAATCGCTTCGACCCTGACCACGGCGAGATGCCGGCGAGTGGCGGCCGTAAGTCGCAAGCAATCGGCCCTGCACACCAGGCTTACCGGCGCGACAAACCCTTTCAAACATTTTAGGAGTACGAAATGAGCGTGTCTCTGTCGAACGCTTTCGTCACCCTGTTTGATGCAGAGGTTAAGCAGGCATATCAGGCGAAAGCCATGCTTGTGGGTGCCGTGCGTCAGCGCCGTGGTGTCGAAGGCTCTACCGTCAAATTCCCGAAAGTCGGCCGTGGCGTTGCCTCGCCGCGTATTGCCCAGACCGATGTCACGCCGATGAACGTCGGCTTTGGCACCGTCACCTGCACGCTGCAGGACTGGAACGCTGCCGAATACTCGGACATCTTCAGCCAGGCGAAGGTCAACTTCGATGAGCGCAATGAACTGGTGCAGGTCGTTGCCAACGCAATGGGCCGCCGCCAGGATCAACTGATCCTCGACGCGCTCGCATCGTCGGGCACCACCTATACGGTCGCCAACAGCATCGGCGGCGCAACGACGAACCTGAACGTCGCCAAGCTGCGTGAAGCCAAGCGCCTGATGGATCGCGCCAACGTGCCGATGGACGGTCGCAACATCATCTGCCACGCCAACGGTCTGGCCTCGCTGCTGTCGGAAACGGCAGTTACCTCGGCTGACTTCAATACCGTGCGTGCGCTGGTCTCCGGTGAACTCGATACCTTCCTGGGCTTCAAGTTCTACATCCTCGGCGACCGCTCCGAAGGTGGCCTGGCCATCGACGGCAACCTCGACCGCACCTGCTTCGCGTTCCACAAGGATGCGCTCGGTTACGCCGAGGGCATTGGCATGCGTACCGAAATCAACTACATCCCGGAAAAAACTTCGTGGCTGGTTAACGAAGTGTTCTCCGCTGGCGCGGTGACGATTGATGCCGAAGGCATCGTGTCGATCACTTGCCGTGAAACCTAATCTGGAGGACTAGAACATGGCTTTTACTTCTGCATCCTTCCAGCCGATTGGCGGCCAGAGCAAAGCGGGTAACGCTCCGCAAATCTGGTCTTACACCACCGCTGACCTGGCGACCGACGTCGATACGTCCGGTTACTTCAACAGCATCGCTTCGCTGCTGAAAGTGGGCGATGTGATCCTGCGCGTAACCACCTCCGCTGGTGCGGTCTCGACCGCTGGCTGGCACGTTGTGCGCAGCATTTCGGCCGCTGGTGTGGTCGATGTGGCCGACGCCAACGCGCTGGCCGTCACCAACACCGACTAAGGTCGGCTGACGTAGCACGGGGCTGGTTCTCATCCGAGGGCCAGCCCTTTTATACATTGGAGTTTTGTAATGGCCGCTGGCGACTCTGCCCTCTCTGTTTGCTCTGATGCGCTGATCATGCTCGGTGCTCGACCGATTGCTTCGTTCAACGAGGGCACCGATGAGGCGAACACGGCCGACCGTCTGTACCAGGACATCAAGCGAAGTGCGCTGGTGATGTTCCCGTGGACGTTCAATACGAAAAAGGTGCAACTGGCGCGGCTGGTGACCACGCCGACCAATGAATTCAAGTACGAGTATCAACTGCCGGCCGACCGGCTGCAGGCACCGCGCAAAATCTTCAACAGCGCCGGCACCAACATCATGCCGATCACCGCGTACAAGGTCATGGGCGACCGCGTGCTGACCAACGAAGAGGCTATTTACGCCGAATACCAGTACGAATCAAACGAGTCGGAAATGCCGACCTACTTTGTTCAACTGCTCAAGTACATGGCGGCCTGGCACTTTGCGATGCCGATCACCGATCAGGTCGACAAGGCGCAGTACTGGCAGCAGATTGCCGTCGGTGCGCCATCGGAAAACAATCGCGGCGGCTACATGCGAACCGCGATGAACATCGACGGCCAGAACAATCCGGTGCAGTCGATTGAGGACTACAGCCTGATCGCGGTGAGGTACTGATGACGCGCTTTGTCTCGATTCAGACCAACTTCAGCACGGGCGAACTCGACCCGCTGCTGCGGGCGCGTGTCGATCTGGAGGCATACCAAAACGCATTGTCGGAGGCGACCAATGTCGTGATTCAGCCGCAGGGCGGTGCGCGTCGCCGCCCCGGCTCGCGCTATGTGACGGCGCTGCCCAATAGCGGCACCAACTCGGCGGCCAATGGCGTGCGCTGCGTGGCGTTTGAGTTTTCCACCAGCGACAGCTACATGCTGGTGTTTACGCACAACCGCATGACGGTGTTTAGAAATGGCGCATTGGTCACCAACATCAACGGCAGCGGCAACGCTTATCTGGATACCAGCGCCGTGGGCTTGACCGGCGCACGCCTGTCGACGATGACCTGGACGCAATCGGCCGATACGCTAATCATCGTCCATGAAGATATCCAGCCGGTGCGCATCGTGCGCGGCGCAACGAACGCGAACTGGACGGCATCGGCCATTACGTTTGCTAGCATCCCGCGCTATTCCTATGGCAGCAGCTACAGCAACCCGGCGACCACCATCACGCCTTCGGCCGTTTCCGGCAAGGTGACATTGACAGCCGGCGCGGCCGTCTTTACCAGCGCCCATGTCGGGCAATTCATCAATGCGTCGCCGCAGGGGCGCGCCAAGATCGTCGCCTTCACCAGCAGCACGGTGGTCTCAGCCATTACCGAATTCCCGTTTTTTTCCACCAGCGCGATTGCGTCTGGTAGCTGGGAACTTGAAACCGGCTATGAAAACGTCTGGAGCGCCACGCGGGGCTGGCCGCGCTCAGTCACCTTCCATGAAGGCCGCCTGTACTTCGGGGGATCGAAGTCGCGCCCGTCGACGGTCTGGGGCAGCAAGGTCGGTCTGTTCTTCGACTTTGCCGCCACCGAAGCGCTAGACGATGATGCGGTCGAGGCGACGCTTGATACGAACACCTACAACGCGATTACCGACATCATCTCCGGTCGCGACCTGCAAATCTTTACCACCGGCGGCGAATTCTATGTGCCGCAAAATGGTCTAGAGCCAATCACGCCGGCGAACTTCTTTGTCAAGACGATCAGCCGCAACGGTTGCAAGCCAGGGATCCGCGTGCAGCAACTGGAGTCCGGCACCCTCTTCATCCAGCGCCAGGGCAAGTCGCTCAACGAAATGGCGTTCTCGGACACGCAACTGTCCTATTTGACGCAAAAGATTTCGCTCTTAGCCGGGCACTTGCTGAAAGGGCCGACGCGCATTGCGCTGCGCCGCTCGGTGGCCACCGATGAGAATGACCTGCTGATGATCGTCAATGGCGACGATGGGACGATGGCCGCGTTCTCGCTATTGAAGTCGCAGAACGTCATTGCGCCCAGCGAGTTCATGACGGCCGGCAGTTTTGTCGATGTCGGCGTTGACATCACCACCATCTATGCGGTGGTCAAGCGCACCATCGGCGGCGTCGACCAATGGTTTGTCGAAGTATTCGATGACGATGTGGCGACCGATTGCTGCATCACCGGCACCACCGGAACCAGCGCATCAGTCGCGCATCTGGCCGGAGCGTCAGTCAACATCCTGCAAGATGGTGTGGTGCAGGCCAGCCAGACGGTGCCGGCCGGCGGCACGGTGACGTTTGCACGGGCGTCAACGGCCAGCTACCAGGTCGGCCTGCCGTACACGGTGACGATGGCAACGATGCCGGTCGAACTGAAACTGCAGACCGGCTCGCGCATCGGGTTCAAGAAACGCATTGTCGAGGTCAACCTGCTGGTGACGCAGACGCAGCACCTGGCCGTCAATGGCGTCGATGTACCGTTTAGAAGCTTTGACAGCAGCGGCACGCTCGACAGCGCGGTGAAATCCTATACGGGAACGAAGACGCTGCATGGCCTGCTGGGCTATGCGCAAGACGCGAAGATCACGATCACGCAATCGCTGCCGCTGAAGATGACGGTGCTCGGTATGGAATTCAAAGTGGCAACGCACCAAGGAACCTAATATGCAATATGTAGCTATTGCGGCAGCGGTGGTTTCAGCGGTTGGCTCGGTCGAAGCCGGCCAGGCGAAGGAACGCATGTATCGCCTGCAGGGCCAGCAGGCTGACCTGGAAGGACGGCAGAAGGCGCTGCAGTATGAGCAGCGGGCTAACCAGGTGCTGGAGCGGCTGAATATGACGAATGCTGCTGCGCATGCGCGGGCGGCCGCCGGCGGCGTCCAAGCTTTCGAGGGATCGGCCGATGCGCTAACGTCGCAAAACAATCGCCGCGCCGGCCGTGACTTTTCAGTCGAACTGACCAATGCCGGCAACGCGCAGCAGTTTGGGATGATCCAGCAAAAACTCTACAACTCGGCCGGCAGCGCAGCGGCACGGGCCGGCTATTTCGATGCCATCGGCAAGCTTGGGATGGCAGCGGCCACCTATAGCACGATGGGCGGCGGCGGCAGCCCGAATGCGCCGATTGAAGAGCGCAGCACCGGCTTTGGAATGGACAAAGCATAATGGCCGATATTCCACGCTACCAGCCCACCGGCAGCCTGTATGCGGATGTGCCGCGACTGGACTTTGCCGCGCCAAAGGAACAGGTGCTCGGCGCATCGTCGCTCGGGCAGTCGCTGGATCGCGTCTCCGAATTCGCGTTCAAGCAGGCCGCCAAGGACAAAATCGCCGAGGGCGAACAATGGGCCTATAACAATCCGATTAGCAAGGCGCAGATCGAAGCGGCCATGCGCGGCGAGGCCGACATTGCCAACCAACTGCCGTCGAAAGGCACCTACTTTGGCGACGCCGCCCGCAAGGTGATGGCCGGCCAGTTACGCGCCGAACTCGAAATGTCGGCCCGCTCGGAACTGGCGCGAATCTCCGCACAGGTCGACGCCGGACTGATCGACAACATTGGCGAACTGGATCGCACGTTTGCCGGCATCTCAGCCGCGTATGGGAAGGTGATTGCACAGGCCGACACCGAGCAGGCGAACGCCTTTCGCGCCGGCTTTGCGACCACTTCGTCGCGGGTCTACCTGTCGGCTGCCAACAAGATCGGGCAGATGTTCAACGAGCGCATGCAGACCGAAGCCACGGGGCTGATCGGCAATACTGCGGTGATTGTGCAAAAGGCCATTGAATCCACTCCCGATGTGGTGGAACTCAAGCAGGTGCTGAACTTGGAGCAAAGCCGCGTATTGGGGGCGGCCTCGCTGGTGAAAGACCCGAAGTTTTACGATGACACGCGCAAGCAGCATGCGGCCAATGTGCAGCAGGCGTATGTCAGCACGCTATCCGACTATGCGATGTCGGCAGACTTCAAGCAGGCATATGGGTTTGCGACGGATCTGGATGTGTGGAAGGCTGTCAGCACCGGCAAGATGGGCAAGTACTCGGCAGTCTATGCGACGCTGGACTCGGCAACGAAGGACAAGATCCAGACCGAAGTGTTCAAGCAGATCGGCAACATGGGCAAGCTGGAGCGCGAACAGGAAGCGCTTCTAAAGGAAAAGCAAAAGGGCGTCGCGATGGAGGTGCGCGACCTTTTTTATGCCAACAAGATTACGGCCGATGAATTCCGCTCACGGATCATGCCCACCGGCCATGCGACGGCCGAGGAAATCAAGGCGTCCTATGAGCCGCAAGAGGTCAAGAGCGACCCGCGTTTGCTGTACATACTGACAGCGCAAATTGACAAATACGAAATTGGCGAGGCCGACATTGAAAAGCATGCGAAGGCTCGCCGCATCTCGTGGTCGGACGCCAATCAATTGGCAAAGAACCTGCGCAACCGCTCACCGGAGATATCGGCGGCGACCCAGTACATCCGCAACGGCTTTGGCAACCCCGAGTCGCTGATGAACAATTCCAAGCGCGACCGCGAGATATCGGGCCAGGTGGTCAATCAACTACTGGCCGAAGCCGAAGCGGCCAAGCTGGCTGGCAAGCCGTTCAATGCGATGGCCGTGGCGCAGTCGCTGGTGGCGCAGCGCAAGTCGCAGGATGATTTCAAGGCCATCGAAGCGGCGAAGAAGGTGTTTGGCGATGAACTGGGCAAGAGTGGTCTCGCCTACAAAGAAGACTACACCGAGGATGAATTGCGCCGGCACCCGAAGGGGCTGAGCAATGACACGATCAAGCGCATCCTGCGCAAACAAAAAGCGGTGACGGGTGACCAATGAACCTGGAAGAAGCGTTTCTGAATTCGCTGGCCGGTGACAGCCTGCTGCCCGAGCCGCAAGGCACGGTAGAAGTCGGCCCGATGACGCCGGAAAATCCGCTGCCGGCCGGGCCTGGCAACCGCGAGGCGACGCTGATCACCGGCGAAGCGCCGGCCAAAGGGCTGCCAATGAATGGTGATGCGCCCGCTGAAGGCCCGCTGGTAGCCGGCCAGATCGGCAATCAGCAATTCCCGCTAACGGCCCCTGCGCCGATGGGCGTGCGCTTTGGTCGCGGCGCAGTCACGCAGCAGCAGTCGGAGGCAGCCGGTGGTTTCGAGCGCCCGATGACGGCGCTGGGCGATGTCGGGGCCGGCTTTGCGCGGGGCGCAGTCACGCAGACGCTGGGCATCGGCGGCGACCTCGAAAGCCTGTGGAACGGACTGACCAGCATATTTAACCGGCCCGAGGATCAGTCGCGGCTAGAGGCATTTATCGCCGGACTGCAGCAACCAACGAATATGGCGACTTCCGAGCAAGTGAGCAAGGAAGGTTTCCGCGTTCCGCTCACGAACATCAACGTCCCTGCCCTGCCAAGCGTGGTGCCGGCCGGTGCGCCCGATGCGCAAAGCCGGCAGTTCAGCGCCGACATCGGCCAGCAGTTTGGCGAACTCGCGCCGTTGCCGGGGGCGATTGAAGCGGGCACCGCGCTGATTAAGGGGACTGCAAAAAAGCTAGGCCCAACGGCCGCTGATATGATGGAAAGCCAACTAAGAAAAGCAGGGGCCATCATGGATATTGCGCCAGGCGCTAAGTCATCCAGGGGGCGGCAAACAGATACTACGCAAACGCCGCGCTTTAAGGAGTGGTTCGGACAATCGAAGGTAGTCAACAAAGAGAACAAGCCGCTATTGATGTATCACGGCACGCAGGCCGATTTCGACAAGTTTGACCGCAGCAAAATCCAGTTAAATTTTGAAGCATCGGGCGGCTTCTGGTTTACGCCAGATCGCGGCGCTGCAGAACAGTTTGGCAGGGATGGCGGCCGGGTGATGGAGGTTTACCTAAAGATTGAAAACCCGCTGACCTACGAGGCTGACCCTGACCTATTTGAACAAGTAATGGAGTTGGGCCAGATCCACATCGATGAATTGCCGGCGTATGGTTACGATGGCGTGGTAGGCGAATCATTTGCCGTGGTGCCCGCCCCCGAACAGATCATGATCGTGTCCAAGAAACCAGTCGGTAAAAAACCCAAAGAGGCAAAGCCCAAGGCGTCGGCATTTGATAAGTGGTTTAAGGATAGCAAGGTCGTTGACGATCAGGGCAAGCCTCTGCTGCTTTATCACTCGGGCGATTTCGATGCCAACGTGCATGGCGCGTTTTCCAATTACAGTCACTTCGGTACCGAACAGGCCGCCTACGAAAGAGCGTTGACTGTATTTATCAAGCGTGAAGCAGGCGCTGAACAGGTTACGCAAATTGATGGCCGCTATTTCCTTGATGAGGATCGATGGCCGCTTGCGCCGGCCAAGGGGTTTGCTTCGGAAAGTGACGCAAGAAGTTGGCTGTTTAAATCAATATCCAGAGATTCCGGGCTGGACTTGGACTCGATTGGCGAGCCGAACATAACCACGGTTTACCTGAACATCAAAAACCCCAAGCGCGTTAAAGACCAAGGCGAGAACTGGGAAGAGGCGATTGCCAAAGCCAAGGCCGAGGGCCATGACGGTATCGTTTACCGCAACGAGTTTGAGGACAAGGGTAGCGATAGCTACATCGTGTTTGACCCGAAACAAGTGAAATCGGTTGATAACCGGGGCACGTTTGATTCTAAAAACCCGAACGTGCTGTACGGTGGTGCCGCTGCAGGCGCTGGGGATGCGACGCAAAATGGGGAAAAAAAGTAAATGGCACTCGACCCGATTACTAACCGCATCGACCAGATGACCGGCGCAACCGACGCGCCGGCCGATGCACCGGCCATGCCGGCTGCGCCCGATGTCTCGACGCCCTCCCCCGTCACCGATGCGCCGACAGGTGCTGCTGCGCCGTTGACCGACCTGGTGCCGCAGGAAGAATTCCCGCAATACGAAGACCAGGCCGGCCTGCGCAGCCTGCTGATCAAAGCGGTCAAGCAAGCGCCCAAGCGCACCGAGCGCCCGATCATCCCGCCGTCGCAAGCCACCGGCAAGGTCGGCCCGTTTAACGTCATTCGCGAAGACGCACCGAAGGCGAACCAGATCCTGCAAGATGCGCCGGCTGCCAGCCCCAACGGTCGGCCGTCGCCGACGCAGCCGCAGATTGCCGCTGGCGTTGAGACCGCGCCGTTTAACCTAGACAATATCGCCGATACCGATGGCGTTCGCCAGTTCATCAACGCCACGGCCAGCGCCTACGATGTCGACAACATTGAGCGCATCAGCTACAAGGACATCGCCGAAAAGATGTCGCAGGAAGGCTACGATGAAGCTTTCCTGTCACGCATTCTCGACCCGCAGGAAAAGACGCAGGCCGACCCGAAAGAAGCGTTCAAGATGCTGCTGGCGATTGCCGATGCCGGTCGCCGCGCTTACGAGCTGGGTGAAAAGGTCAAGGCCGCCAAGGCGGCCGGCACGCTCGACGCGGATCTGGCGTCGCAGTTCACGCAAGCCATTGCGCTGGAAGGCGCATTGATGAAAGCGGCCAAAGGCCGGCAGGCTGATATTGCCCGCACGCTGGGTATTTTCTCGCAGGCGCGGCGCTCCAGCGCCCAGCGCGGCCAGATGCTCGACGCCCTGCTGACCGAAGCCGGCGGCATCGAATCGGTGCATGACATCGCCAACCGCTATACGGCGCTGGACTCTCGCGCTGCTCGCGCCAACTTTGCGGAATCCGGCTATACGAACGACATCAAAGGCTGGGCAAAGCGCTTCTACGATATTGGGTTCGGCACCTGGGTCAATGGCCTGCTGTCTTCGCCCGTGACGCATGCAAAGAACATCGCCGGCAATACCTTTTTCGGCCTGTACCAGATGCCCGAACGCGCTGTCGCGTCGGTCATCGGCAAGGGGCGAAACTTGCTCTTTGGCGGTGAGGAAGCCATTGCGCTGGATGAAGTTTATGCGCAGGCCATCGGCATGCTGCAGGGCTTTCGCGAAGGCGCGGAAATTGCCGGCAAAGCGTTTGTCAAGAACGAAGGCACCGATGCCTTTGCCAAAATCCAGAACTACCGCTACGGCGACAATGCCTTTGATGTCGACCCCGGCACCAATCCGTTTTCGCAAGCCTTCTCCAAAGGCATGCGACTGTACGGCACGTTTGTGACGTTGCCCGGTCGCTCCCTGATGGCCGAAGATGAGTTCTTCAAAGCCTTCGGCTACCGGATGGAATTGAATGCGCTGGTGGTGCGCGAGTCGCGCCGCGAGTATCGCCGCCTGCTGGAAGCGGGCGTGCCGGAACCGCAGGCAGCGCAGCAGGCCGAAGCGCTGTCGGTCAACCTGCTGACCAACCCGCCGACCGAACTGGATGAAGCGGCAAAGATGTCGGCCCGCACGGTGACGTTCACTCGCGAACTGGAACCGTCGCTGGCGAAGATGCAGGATTCGCTGAACAACCCGCTGCTGAAGATTTTCTTCCCGTTTGTTCGCACGCCGACCAATATCGCGATGGAGGCGATGACCCGCACGCCAGGATTAAACCTGGCCTCGCCGCGCTTTTGGGGTGACTTCAATGCCGGCGGCATCCGGCGCGACATGGCGCTGGCGAAGGTCACGCTCGGCGGCGGGATCTTGTATGCCGCTGCAGGCTCGGCGCTGGAAGGCCGGATGACTGGCTATGGCCCGTTGCGCACCGAAGACAAGAAGGTGCTGGAAGGCACCGGCTGGCAGCCGTTTTCCTTTGTGCTCAACAAGGGCGAACTGTCTTACGACATGATTGAGAAGTTCAGGAGCATCACCAGCGTGTCGGAGGGGCCGGACAAAATCTATGTCAGCTATGCCGGCATGGAGCCGCTGGCGTCGCTGCTGGCTATTGCGTCGACAGCCGGCGAATATTCGCTGCTGACGGCCGATGGCGCTGACATGGAAAAGCTGTTCATGGGCGGCGCGGTTGGACTGTATGAATACATGGGCGACCAGCCGATGCTTAAAGGTTTCGGCGACCTGATGAAGGTGATTCATTCCAACAGCAAGGATGCCAGCACGTTCCTTTACAACGTAATGGCGCAGACCTCCAAGCAGTTGACCGGCTTTGCCATCGGCGCAACACCGGCCGGCGCTCACAGTTCGCTAGTCGCCGCCGTCGAGCGCGTCATGCATCCCGAGCGCAGCCAGGTATTGGAAGCCGTTAGCGAAGATGAAGTCGGCGTCGTTGCAGGTGCAAGAAAAGGATTTTGGGAAGCGGTGGGCACCGCACAGAGTCGCAACCCGCTGACCTCCGACAAGCTGCCGCCGATGCTCGACCCGATCACGGGCGAAGTCAAGCGCTTGGAAAACGCGAACTGGTTTGACCTGGGCAATCCGTTCAAGACATCGAACGGCAAATATGCGCCGGCCTATCAGGCGCTGCTCGAGTATGGCGTGCCGCTGCCGAAGATCCCGAAAAAGATCGACGGCGTGGAACTGTCGGCCGAGCAGTACAACCGGATGATCGAACTGGCGACCCGCGACGGGCAACTGGAAAAAGAGATCGTCAAGGTGGCCGAGTCGCCGGTATTTATCCGCGAGGCAGCGCGTGATCTGGGGGCGGCGCAAGAGGTGCTGATCAAGGTGATGAGCGACGCGTACAAGTCGGCGCGGGAGCGGTTGATCGAAGAAGACGCCGACCTGCGCGACCAGATTGAATCGATCAAGCAGCGCGAAAAAGACAGCGGCAAGTACCGCAGATAACTGTACAATTTCCGATAGAAGGGTTTGAATTATGGCCGACTATGCAATAACCAACGTCACGCGGCGAGTGGTCTACACCGGCAGCGCCGGAGTCGGCCCGTATGCGTATTCCTTCCCGGTGCTCATTGCCACCGACCTGGCCGTCTACAAGAACGACGCAAAGCTGACGCTGACCACCGACTACACGGTGACGATCAACGCCGCCGGCACCGGCAGCGTGATTCTGGTGAGCGCCGCCACCAGCAGCGACCGCATCACCATCGTCGGCGCTCGGGCCATCCAGCGCTCGACCGACTTCGTAACCGGCGGCGACCTGTTTGCCAATACGTTGAATGATGAATTGGACAGCCAGACCATCTTCATTCAGCAGGTAGCCGAGACCGCCGAGCGGGCATTGAAAGCGCCGGTCACCGACCCGACCAGCATCGATATGACGCTGCCGCGAAACACGGTACGCGCCGGCAAGCTGATGGCGTTCGACTCGCTGGGCAACCCGACGGTGGGTGACGATGTGGGCAACTGGCGCGGCAACTGGGCAGCGGCAACCAGCTACGCGGTGCGCGACCTGGTGAAGGACGCCAGCAATAGCAACGTCTACCGCTGCAATACGAAACACACTTCAACCGGCAGCACGCCGATCAGCAGCAATGCCGATACGGCCAAATGGGATCTGGTAGTCGACGCCGCAGCGGCCGGCGCTTCCGCAGCAGCGGCCGCATCCAGCGCCTCGGCATCGGCCACCAGCGCCACCAACAGCAGCAACAGCGCAGCGGCTGCCGCAACATCGGCAACGAATGCGGCGACCAGCGCAACGACAGCCAGCACGCAGGCAACGAACGCCGCAACGTCGGCAACCAATGCGGCGAACTCGGCCACCAGCGCTGCGGCGTCAGCCGCCGCCGCCGCCACGGCGCTGGACAATTTCGATGACCGCTACCTGGGGCCAAAGGCGTCGAACCCAACCGTCGACAATGACGGCGACCCGCTGCTCTCCGGTGCCTTGTACTACCGCACCACCACGCCGATTGGCATGAAGGTGTACGACGGCACGCAATGGCTGGAAGCGTCGGCAGCCCAGCAGGCGGCGCTGGTGACTTACGAGTATGTGGCAACTAACGGGCAGACTACGTTTAGCGGCGCTGACATGACGGGGCTGACCTTGTCCTACATTGCCGGCGGTCTGATCGTCTCGTTGAATGGCGTGATCCTGCGGCCAGGCGACGATTACACGGCGACCAGCGGCACCAGCATCGTGCTGCTCTCTGCGGCGGCCGCCGGCGATGAAGTCAACGCCTATGCGTTTTCCAGCTTCACGGTGGCAAACACCTACACGCAGGCGCAGTCCGACGCCCGGTATGCGCAGCTTGCCGCTGCCAATACGTTTACTGCAGCCCAGCGCGGCAGCGTGTCGACGCTGACTGATGCGGCCACCATCACGCCCAACTTCGCGCTAGCCAATAACTTTAGCGTGACGCTTGCCGGCAACCGCACGCTAGCGAACCCGACCAACCTGGTCGCCGGCCAAAGCGGGGCCATCACGATCACGCAGGATGCAACGGGCAGCAGGACGCTGGCCTATGGCAGCAACTGGAAATTTTCCAGCGGGGCCGCTCCGGTGCTGACCACCACGGCGGGCGCAGTCGATGTGCTGGTCTACTACGTCGAATCCACCAGCCGCATCACGGCGCGTCTTGTGAGTGATGTGAAATGATTAGCGCGCTGCCCCTACTGCTGGCACCGGACGGTTACCAGATCAGCCGCAGCCTGCGGTTTCGCGCCAGCGCATCGGCTTACTTTGGCCGGACGCTTGGCACGCCCACCAGCGGCACAACGTGGACATGGAGCGCATGGGTCAAGCGCGGTTCGTTGGGGTCGACGCAGGGGCTGCAGCACGGGTATAGCGCCAGCAATAACCAAGGCGGGATTTATTTTAGTGGCGATGCGCTGACGGTGCTGGATTTTCCGGTCGCGACCAATTGCAACCTGACCACGACGCAGCTATTTCGCGATCCATCGGCGTGGTATCACCTGATCGTACAGGTTGACACCACGCAGGCAACAGCATCAAACCGCGTGCGTGTCTACGTCAATGGAGTACAGGTGACGGCATTTAGCACGGCCACCTATCCGGCGCAGAACAGCGTTTTCAGGATGATCGCTGCCGGCAATACCGGATCGGTCGGCAGGTATTTCGACGGCACCAGCTATTACTTCGACGGGTATATTGCTGAACTCAACTTTGTCGATGGATTGGCGCTCACGCCCGCCAGCTTCGGGCAAAACGATTTGGTTACCGGCGTCTGGCAACCGAAGAAGTACACCGGCGCTTATGGGGCCGCAGGTTTTTACCTGCCGTTTTCCGATACCACCGCGCTGGCAAAAGATTTTTCTGGCCGTGGCAACGATTGGTCGGTATTCAACATGACCGTTTCGCTGGACTCGGTGATTGATGTACCGACACCGTGGGCCGATGGTGGTAACGGCCGTGGGAATTACTGCGTCATCGACCCGATTTTTGCTGGCGCAAACAGCATCAGCAATGCCAACCTGACGGCAACCTATGCAGCCGCGTCGACCGCCTACCAGCAAGCCTGCACATTTAGCGTTAGCAGCGGCAAGTGGTATTACGAGGGCAACCTTGCGTCGTTCTCGGTAGGCTCCGCAAGCAACAACCTAATGGCTATCGGCTTTTGGTTGCGAGGCTCAAGCCAGACAGAGATTCAATACGGCTGGATTTCCGATGGCAGCGTGATGCGGCACTCGCTGCGCTACATCGTCAACGGCACGGTGCAGACTCGCGTCAATATCGACACGACAGCTTTTTCAAGTACCGACATTCTTGGTCTGGCATTTGATATCGACGCTGGCACGCTCACCGCGTACAAGAACGGCACGCAGGTTGCGCAGATTACGTCGATTACCAATGCTGGCGATTGGACGCCAATGCTTCGCCGCGACGGAACAACGAACGCCGCGACATGGAATTTGAACTTCGGTCAGCGTGCATTTAGCTACACGCCGCCGACCGGCTTCAAGGCGCTGAACACGCAGAACCTGCCAGACTCAACGATCAAGGCCGGCAATAAGTTTTTCGATGCGTCGCTGTATACCGGAACGGGCGCAGCGCTGACGGTCACAAACAGCGGCAGCATGCAGCCGGATCTGGTGTGGTTGAAGTCGCGCAGCGTCGGCGGTACGACTGCCAACTCGCACAACTTGTACGACTCGGTGCGCGGCATCAATGCCGCTGGAAGTCCGACGCTGTCAACGGATCAAACGATAGCGGAAGCAACCTACTCAGGATTTGGCGTTTCTTCGCTCAACAGCAACGGCTTTTCGCTGATCGGCAATGGCTCTTTGAGCAACACCAGCGGAACCAACTACGTCGGCTGGCAATGGAAGCGCGGCGCGACGCAGGGAATTGACATTGTGAGTGGCACCAGCACCGGCACTAGCGGAACTATGACGCTGGCGCATTCGCTAGGCGTTGCGCCGTCGATGATTATCGCGAAGAACCGCGACCTTGCCGACGATTGGTACACATGGCACAAAGACCTAGGCGCGGCGAGCGCAGGTAACGCCATTCGATTGAACACCACGGCTGCGAAATTTACATCGACCAACATATGGGGAACTGGCCCTACAAGTAGCAACGCGCTGTTCGGTCAGACCAACTTTTTCTCTGCATCAGGTCAACGCCTAGTCGCCTACCTGTTCGCCGAAGTTGCAGGCTTTTCCAAGTTCGGCAGCTACACCGGCAACGGTTCGACTGATGGGCCGTTTGTGTTCTGCGGGTTTAGGCCGCGCTTTGTGATGATCAAGAGAACCGATGCGATAGGTGATTGGCAGTCGCGTGATACGGCGCGTGACCCTATCAACGGACAGAATGGAAACGCACTAAACCCGAACACTTCAGGCGCAGAGTCCGCAACGCTCGGTTTTGATTATGTGGCAAATGGTATCAAGGTGCGCGACACCGGCGGCTTTAACACCAGCGGCGCGACTTACATCTTCGCCGCCTTTGCCGAAAACCCATTCAAGTACAGCCTCGCAAGGTGATAACTATGTTCCTGCTTAACGGACAACCGCTGCCGCTCGACGCGCCATTCAAGGACGCCGAGGGCAACAGCTATCCGGCCAACTGGCTGCGGCTGACCAGCGCCGCCGAAAAGGCGGCCATTGGCATTACTGAAGTTCCTGATGTGGAACTGCAACCTGGTACTGGAGAATAACGATGGGTGCATCTAGAGAACTTGCTGAACTGGGGAGCGTTGTAAACGTCAACGGCGGGAACGTGGGGATTGGCACGGGGTCGCCAACGGTGGCGGCAAATTATCGCGGCGTAATTATTCAAGGCAGTACCACTACAGCAGGCGGCGTGTTGCAGTTGCAGACTAGCGACTCCTCCTTTCAAGCGCAGCTTTACACTGACAGCAACGGGACAACGATCTCAAGCACGGGTAATTACCCAATGCGGTTTCAGACCAACGGATCAGAACGCGCCCGTATCGACAGCAGCGGTAATCTGCTGGTGGGTGGAACCGCAAACACTACCGGCGGACGAATCTACTCTGAGGCAAACAGCACAAGCTATTACCCGCTCGTTACGAACAACACTAATAGCACGACTACAAGCCAGATTCAGATAGACATCCTGCGTAACTCCACGCGAGTTGGATCAATATCAACGACTAACGTAGCAACTGCGTACAACACCAGTTCCGACTACCGTCTGAAATACGACATCGCGCCGATGACCGGCGCACTCGCAAAGGTCTCGGCACTCAAGCCATGCACCTACCGCTGGAAAGCAGACGGTTCTGACGGCGAAGGCTTTATTGCTCATGAACTGCAAGCAGTCGTTCAGCAATGTGTGACTGGCGAGAAGGATGCAGTCGATGAGAACGGCAATCCGGTCTATCAGGGCATCGATACCAGCTTCCTTGTCGCCACGCTGACCGCAGCCATTCAAGAACTCAAAGCGGAAGTCGATCAGCTTCGCGCCGAACTGGCGGCTAAGTAGGTGACGCCATGCCCGACAAGCAGATTGAATTGACCGACGCGCAGATCGAGCAAATCGCAGAGCGTGCCGCCGAGGTGGCCTTCCGCAAAATCTATGAAGAGGTTGGCAAGTCCGTCATCAAACGGATCTTCTGGATTGTTGGCGCGGGTTCGGTATTCCTGCTGATGTGGCTGGCCGGCAGCGGCAACCTGACGCCGAAGTGATGTGGATCCGATCACCCTTTTAGCCGCCGCTAATGCGGCTGTCGCGGCCGTCAAAAAAGGGTGCGAGCTTTACAAGGAAATCAAGGGCGCGGCCGGCGATGTAAAGGAAGTGCTGGATGATCTGAAAGAGCAGTACCAGAAGATCACCAGCCCGTCACCGGAGCAGCGACAGCAGTACCAGGCCGAAGTCAAGCGCGTGCAGGAAATCGCGAAGGCCGATGCTAATGATGTGTTCACCGACATCGGTGAGCAGCTTGGCAAACTGATGGACGCGTATGACGCCATCGGCAAGGTGTTCATCAAGGAAGAAGCCGCAGCAAAGGAAGTGTATCGCGGCGAAGAGAGTGTCGGCCGGCGGGCATTGAAGCGGATACTGATTCGCGCCAGGCTGGACGCGATGCTGACCGAAGTGCGCGAAACGATGGTCTACAAAGCGCCGCCGGAACTGGGCGATTTGTGGGGGAGGTTTGAGCGGATGTGGCAGCAGATCGTGCAGGAGCAGGATGCCGCATTCAAGGAAGAACTAAGGCTGAACCAAATCGCTGCGCGTAAGCGGCGGCGCATGATTGAACAAGTGAAGGAACGCGCAACATGGGCGGGCGCAATATTTTTCGTAATAGCGTGGATGCTGTACGTCCTCCTCCTTCTCAGGACGAGCCACACATACCGTTCACTCTCTTAATTTGCATGCTGGTCATGGCGCTGACGTTTGTGATCGTGATCCCGGCGCTCGGGATCCTCTACGTCGACATGCAAAACGCCACAGTTGCAGCAACCGCAGAGGTCAAGCGCATGCAGTCGCTGCGCAAAGCTTTGATTGACGAATACCGTAGTACAAAAACCAAACAGGGGGAATGATGCTAACACTACTGTCGACCGTCATATCGTTTCTGATGGGGGGTATCCCGAAGATCCTCGACTTCTTTCAAGACCGCAGCGACAAGAAGCATGAACTGACACTCGCGCAGATGCAGACCGAGCGCGAACTGACGATGCTGGAAAAAGGGTACGCGGCGCAGGCAAAGATCGAAGAGATCCGTACCGACCAGCTACAGATAGACGCGGCCGTGCAAAACAATCAGATGGCGCTGCAGGAAAAGATGGCGCTGCTGGCGCACGATACCGAATCGGCCAAAGGGGCCAGCCAATGGGTGATCAATGCGCGGGCCATGGTACGGCCCGGCATTACTTACGGGATGTTCCTGCTGCTGGCGTTCGTCGACATCTTTGGTTTCTACTACGCGATACAGACCGGCGTGCAGTTTACCGAGGCGCTGAATATTCTGTGGGATGACGATAGCCAGCAGGTGTTCGCGTCGATTGTCGCGTTTTATTTCGGCGGCCAGGCATTCAAGAAATGAAGGCCAGCGCCAAGGCAATCGCCATGATCAAGCATCATGAGGGCGTCAAGACCAAGGCGTATCGCTGCCCTGCCCGCCTGTGGACGATTGGCGTCGGGCATGTGATCGACCCGGCGCATGGGCGCGTGCCGTTTGAAGAGCGGCTGAACCTGGCGCTGCCGGCCGGCTGGGATCGGACGCTCACCATGGAGGAAGTGGATGCAATCCTGCGCAAGGATCTTGATCGTTTTGAATCGGGAGTTTTACGCCTGTGCCCTGGCGTCGCTGGTCGCCAAGGCGCTTTCGACGCATTGGTTAGCTTTAGCTTCAATGTAGGCTTGGGCAACCTGCAGAAGTCGACCATCCGAATGAAGGTCAACCGAGGGGAATTGGAAGAGGCGGCCGAGGAGTTTCTGAAGTGGGCCAAAGCTGGCGGGAAGATCCTGCCGGGCCTTCTCAAGCGCCGGCAGGATGAACGTGCACTATTCCTGAGTTGAGTTCGCAGCGGCCCCAGCCATCTCCTCTGGGGTTTCCCCCGACTGCGTGTCGGGGGTTTTTTTCTCACCGACCAGCAAAGCGCCGAGCCGATCCAGCCGGCGCTTGTAGTTCGATGAATGCTCCAATCGCTTGACCGGATCCAACTGATCCAGCACGCGCTGGTTCGCTTCCTTGAATTCCCGAAGCTTCGTCATGCGCGTGCGCTCGACATACTTGGTCGACCGCGACAGCCGGTCGGCCATGTCCTCATAAACGAGCGACCAGGTTTCATGATCGGCCACCACCTGGTGCGGCGTGTCATGCCCCGGCAGCATCACCGGCCATTGCTCATCGGGTTCCTGCGCGTCGCCGGCTTCGGGGGCGACCGCAGGGGGTGGCGAAAGCGCTTCTGCCACCCCAGCCGGCGGGGAGGGTAGCGCATCCAGCGGATTGGCAGGCGCTGGCGTGATGTCCTTGGATTCGACAGCGAAGTCCTGCGCCTCTTCGACAGTAATCAGACCCTTGAGCACATCGGGAAACGCATCACGCAGGGCGAAGCCTCGCGCCCGCATCTGCAGCATGCGCTTCGGGTATGCCTGCCACGGGCCGGGCTTGCCCCACAGTCCCGCCCGCTTCGCATCCTCGACGCTGAACTTGGCGACCACAGGCTTGCGCCCCTTGCGGTGCGCGATGCAAACCGCAGTCGGGTTCGGCGTGCCCTCGCCTTCGATCATTTCTTCAATCCCTTCGCAGACCGGCGACGCCTGCACCAGCGCCATGGCCGCGTCACCATAGACCGAAGGTTTCCCATTGATCACGCTGATATTCTGCAGCGCTTGCAGCGGTGCCAGCCCGATTTCTGCGCCCCATTGCATGGCGACCATGATGTCCTGCGGTCGGCCCTGATAGCCCTTCGGTACCATGCTGGAGCCGGCCAGCATGTTGGAAAACTCCATGGCTTCGGTCAATGTGGCCGGCGCAAAGCCCTGCCGGGTGGTGGTTAGTTGCATGTGTCGGTGCCTCCTTCAACGTAGTGCATGATTGTTTTGAACATCAGGTTCATCAGACCATCGACCACAATGCTGGCTTCCTCATCGGATAGATCCGGCAGGTAGGTGGTGAGGATTTCGACGGCCGCATGGTGCGCGGCGGCGATTTCCTGCATGGATTCGACGGTCGGCAGATCGTGGATCTCTGCGATAGGCTTGATGATCGGTGCCATTACGCGACCTCCTTGATCTGAATGGTCGACACGCGCACGCTGTATGCGGGCTTGGCGGCGATGACGCGCTCGGGCTGCGCCTTGTACTGGCGCATCGGCCAAGTGATTCGGTAGCGCCCCGTGCTGCCGGCCTTCGCGTCGCCCAGCAGCATCTTCAGTTTGGCGCTCGCGTCATCGATCATCGCTTCGGCTTCGGCCAGCATCTTTTTGCCGATCAGGATATTGGTTGCCAGCCCCTCCGCTTCCAGCGGCAGGTCGATTTCCTTGTCGACGGCCACCGGGTTCACGCGCTGGGCGTCAGCGTCAGAAGCGGGCGCGTACCAGTCGATTTCGCCGCTTGCCTGGTACTTGTCCAGCTTGCCCTGGAACTCACCCACGGCCCACGCAATCGACTGCAGGGTTTTCTGGTGCGGGGCGAAGAGGAAGATCCGCATGCAGGTGCCGCCGTACAGGACGGCCACCGCGCCCCACTTGGCTTTCATGATGTCCATCTGTGCCTGCAACTGGATCGGCCCGCGATGCAGCGGCAGCACATCCTCGGGCATCATGCTGGTCACCTTGGCTTCCAGCACGCCCATGCCGATCAGTTCGATGGACTCCTGTCCGACCACATAGATGCCCCGCTCGGGGTCGCTGCGAACAATCTGCCCGGTGCCGTAGGCGATGCCGTCCAGGCTGCAGGCCAGCGGCAGGCTGTCATGCAGGTACGGGATCGGGTGTTCAAACTCGGCGTCGACCAGTTCCAGCCTGGCAACCGCTTCGGCCAGCACGGTGCGCTCCAGCCGGCTGCCCCACTCCATCACCTCGCTGCTGATGGCCTTCGGCTCTTTGCCGGCCAGCGCGTCAATCGATACCTGCAATTCATCATTAGGCGTCGAGTATTTCGACAGACCCATGATGGCCGGCAGCCGGGAAGCGGATGCCATTTTGTTACTGGTGACCTTGGCGTATGCCTTGTCCATTTTTATTTTCTCCTCAGACTAGGGAATAAACGCGCACTACGCGGGCGTGAGCGGCGGCATGGCTGGCTTCGGTGAAACCGACCGGCCGAAATTTTTTGGAGCGGAAGACGGCCCCCAGAACAGAGGGGTGCAAATGGGCGGGCAGCGGAATCGCCTGCCTGATGTCATTAATGGAAACCTGTCCATTCTCTTTGGCAATGCGCTCCGCTTCGGCGCGGCATTGCGAAAGAAAATCGGAATCGCGGGTTTCAAATAATCCGAGCTGGGCGTCGCGGATAACCTGGCCGATGGTTTTAGTTTGCATGGCTGTCCCCTTAGTAGCAGGAAAGCAGGAAACACAAACCGCCGTAGACCGTGACAGAGATCAAGGCGACCAGTAATGCAGAGAAGCAGAAATACAGGACTTCAGATTTCCAGCCGTTCAGGTGATCTAATAACCACAGATCCAAGTTGAACGGCGGCCGGTGTATATTGTGGTTAGCTACTTTGAAACCGGCCAGCGTCGAAGTTTCGTAGCGTTCACCGACCGCGCAGCTACCTGTGCCGGCCAGCAAGTTCTCGGAATTGAAACCACTAGATGTAGTGGTTTGTTGTCCAATAGTCAGATTACAAATTATGCGCCTTTTGCGCCAGCCCATTGCCACCATTGCATCACCTCCCTGTGAGTGACTACTTAAAACAAAGGAAACAAGCTCCAAACGGTTCATTGCTGCGACCTACTAGATCTAGCCTGCGTCAGCCGGCGGGGTCTTTAGTGAATTCCCCCCCCCCCCTTTATTTTTTGACAACTTTTTCGGGCGGGTCGGGGCGCTGATCTTTTGCCCGGTGCGCAGCTTCATATTCAGTTCGCGCACCTTGGTCTTCTTGTTCTTGTCATTGATGCGGGCCTGCGCGTCATACAGCGCATAGCGGCCTTCCATAATCCGGAGAATATCGGGCCGTTCATTTTCATACGCCATGCCGGCCAAATCGCGGGCCAGATCCGAAAAGACCGACGCCGTCCATTTCAAATCCTCAACCGTCAACAGCGGAATATCCAACCGCACATTTAATCCTTTCCCGGAACGGCCAAAGTATTTCGCCACTTCCTCGCGGCTGATCCCGCGCATGCCGTCAAGCGGTCGGACGGGTTCCATCTGCTGCTGCATAGCCACCTCAGTCTTGTTGTTTTTGGGAGCGTCATCCGCTGGCAAGTCGCTTATGACGTTTATCAACGGTGGAACCACCTTATACCGAAAATTTCTCATAATCAATGGTTTCAATAATGAATATTCGTTCTGAAGTCTATGACTATCGTTTTCGAGAATTGACTTTAACTGCCTGATTTTCCTGCGTCTGCAAAGTTTCCCTACGGGAACATTACGCCCACGTTAGAAAAAATCCTGAAAGAAAATATTTATTGAATTCAGAATTCAAATTCCGTAAACAAAAAGCCGTTGTTTACGTCAGACGCCGGCTTACCAGCGGTTGTCCTCGACCAGAAAAATGTTGAGCCAGTCAATCAATCCGCGCTTATCAGTCGGGACGTCCACCAAGGTGACGCTGTCGAACTGGCTAATCTCCATGCCCGCAACCAAGCCCGCCTGCTGTGCCTCGCGCAGTTCACGCTCGGCGTCGCGCCGGCTGGCGTGCCACGAGACGTGACAGCCGGTGTGATCCTCATAGTGGTCGACGCGGTAGAGTTTCATTTAAGGCGCTCCAGCAGGTTCTTGACGGAACTGGCATACCAGGTGCTGCCGCCACGGGCCGTCTCCACGCCCCGCGCCTGCAGCGCTTCGGCAATCTCGCGCAGCGTGGTCGCGCCACCCTTGGTCATGATCTCGCGCACAATCGGCCCGACACGCTGGGCATAGGCGTCGGCCTGCGCCTTCATCACCTGGTTGCCGATCGCGCCCGCGATGGCCGGGTTCGGTGCGCCCAGCTTCGTGATCACCTTGTCGGGCACGCCCTTGTCGGCGTCGCCGGCCTTCACATACGCGCCGGTTTCCTTGATCGACCGCTTGACCGACGCCAGCGCGTCGCGGGTGCGCTCGCCAATCTTGCGGGCCTCGTACTCGGCAAACACGCTCATCATCTGCAGGAACGTGCGGTCGGCCTGCGGCATGTCGGCGCAGACAAATTTGACCGGGCTATTCAACAGCGTCGAAATGAACTGCACATCGCGGGCCAGGCGGTCGAGTTTGGCAACGACCAGCGTGGCCTTGTGTTTCTTGCACATCGCCAGCGCCGCCTCCAGTTCGGGGCGGTGCTTGAGTTTCTTGCGGGTGCCGGACTCGACTTCGGTGAAGTTGCCGATGATTTCCCACTTGCCGCCGTTGAGGAACGTTTTCACCAGGTCGCGCTGCGCGTCAAGGCCCAGGCCCGACTGCCCTTGCTTGTCGGTCGACACGCGGTAGTAGGCGACAAATTTGCCGTTGTGGGTAGCCATTATTTGCCCCCTTTGATTTCATCCAGCAAGCGCTGATTTTCTTGATGCTGCTGCTCCTGCTTCGCCATGAACGCATCAAAGCAATCTTTGCCGCGTGCGGCGTGCTCGGCCAAATGCAGGCCACGGGCTATCAACAAGCCGCCTGCCATGGTGCAGATATACAAGGGGATCGCAATCGTCAGGTTGTCGCGAAACTTCATAGACAACCAAAAGAATCCAACCATGGCCGCGATGCCTGCGACGATGTTGGTTGATGGTTTGTTTGTCACGGGTTTCCTCCGTTCTTGGTAGGTATGGGCAGACGGTACTGCCATGCGACGCATTGTGCCGATATCGCGGCGATATGTACAGACTCCAATCGGCATTTATTTTGATCGATGGCCGCCGGTCAATTACAAATTTCAATCGGGAACCGTACAAAAAGGACTTATCCACAGTTGCCTGTGGATAACTTATGCGATATCGTGGCGACATCCGTTTGGAGGATGTACATGACCGATGCGCCCCGCTACAACACGATCCTGATCCGGCTGCGACCGGAAACCCGCGCCCTTTTAGACCGCGCCAGCAGCGAGCAGCGGCGCTCCCGCGCTTCCCTCATCGACCAGATGATTCAGGACGCCTTGCAGCCGCGCTATGCCAGCACCGCCGAGCGCTTGAACAAACTGCTGGGGTCGCTGTGAGGGTTCTGGATCTGTTCTCTGGCATCGGCGGCTTTTCGCTGGGCCTGGAGCGCGCCGGCATGACTACGGTCGCGTTCTGCGAGGTAGATGCCAAAGCGCGACAGGTACTGAACAAACATTGGCCGAAGGTTCCGATCTATGACGATGTACAAACCCTTACCGCCGACCGACTCGCGGCAGATGGACTTATTCCCATCCACCTCATCTGCGGTGGCTTCCCTTGCCAGGACCTGTCCTATGCCGGCAAAGGCGCAGGGCTGGCCGGAAGCCGATCCGGCCTCTGGTTTGAATTCCACCGGCTTATCAAGGAAATCCAGCCGGCGTGGGCCATCATCGAAAACGTCAGCGCCCTTCGCTCTCGCGGATTGGATGAAGTGCTGCGGAGCCTCGCTCAGATCGGGTATGACGCGGAATGGCATTGCATACCCGCTTCCAGCCTTGGCGCTCCTCACCGACGCGACCGCATCTGGGTTATTGCCTACCCCAGACGCCAGCCCACACAAGTACCGACTGCGGGGCAACAGCCAGCAGAGCAAATGCTTAGAGGCCCGTGCCAGGCGTGGCGAGTTGGACCCTGGGCAAGCCGGCCCGCTCCATCCGCAGTTTGTGGAATGGATGATGGGATTCCCCATCGGATGGACAGACTTAAGCAGCTAGGCAATGCGGTGGTGCCGCAGATCCCCGAACTGATTGGTCGCGCCATCATGTCCAAAGTCCAACCGGAGGGAATGCAATGAATGGACGCAGCAAGAGGAACAAGGGTGCAGCCGGCGAGCGCGAACTGGCGGCCATCCTGACCGAGGAACTGGGTCAGGTGGTCAAGCGCAACCTGGGGCAAGCAAGGGACGGTGCCGATGACATCACCATCGCGCACTTTCGTATTGAAGTGAAGCGGCAAGAGACTGTGAGGATCGACAAATGGAGCGAACAAGTGGAAGCGTGCGCGAAGGCCGGCGAGGTGCCGGTGGTGATCTACCGGCGCAACGGCCAGCCCTGGCGGGTGTGCCTGCGGCTGCAGGACTTCATCCCGATGTTGCGGGATCAGCTATAGCGTGGATGGCCGCGCAGTTGATGGGTGAGACCGTCAAGCTGTCAGAGGCGCGGGGCCGCGTCATCAACCGCATGGGCAACCTGGGCCAGTACAAAGTCAGGTCGCCGCGCACCGGCCAGCACGATCAACTGGTGATCGACATCCTGCGCGAAGCCGGCCCGTTGTCGACGCCGGAATTGTTTGAAGAGACGGTCTTAGCCGGCCATCCGGTGGTGCGCGAAGCGCTGCTGAAGGTCTGCGAAAAGCTGATGGATCGCGGCGTGCTCACGCGGGAGAAGCGCCCCCGAGGCAACGGTGCCGGCAAAGGAGTATCGGTGTGGTCAGTAGCTATCACCTAGATCAGGTCGGCGAAGCCGAGATCCGCATCACCGGCAAGAAGGTTTGCAGCCAATGCCGATCCTATCGGCCAGCGCATGGCGGCACCTGGTTGGTGTTCAACAAAGGGAAAAACCGGCGCTGGGTCTGCCAAGCCTGCGACGCCAAACGACAGGAAAGGGAGCAAGCCAATGCAAAAGCTAAAGCTGGCGGCAATGACTAAGCCAAAGACAAAAAAGCCCGAAATCGACACCAGTCCTTCGGTATGGAACCCGAACTGGAAGTACACATCGGCGGCCGACAGCAGTCGCGATGACTACCTGCGCCGCAAGTTCGCCAAGATTCGCAGGGAGCAGGCCGAAGCGAAAACCAAACAAGTGCTGGGGCGCGTGAAATGAGCCTGCTGCGCTACCTGTCGTTCTTGCGGGCGGTGCGCGTCTGGCGTCGCTCGGGGCTGGGCTACATGGCCGCCTTCAAGGCCGCCCGCAGGTACTGCCGGCGGCGTGGCTAGCCCGCCCTGCCCGTTCTGCGGGTTCTGGCACCGGCCAGCGGGCATGGTGCAGATTGCCGGCCATGAAACCTGTACCTGGTCGGACGCGTGGCGGCATGAATGCGAAGTGCGCTACGCACTAAAGCTTCCCGACCGCGCCAGGAAGCCCCGCATCACAAAGCTGGATTACTTAGATGGCGTCGAGCACCAGCGTGGTACCGAAGCCAGGGCGAAACTGCGAAACGAGATGATTAAAAGGTATAAAAAATGATGGATACCCGCCTACTGCTCAAGGCAGTCGACACGATCAAGCAGGTCAAGCTATTGGCCGCCGAGGAGCGCAAGCCGGCCATTTTCATGGCAGCGCATGAGGCCATCGAACACATCTACACGGCGATGATGTGGCCCACACCCGAAGCCGGCTGCACCTGCGACAAATTCTTTGCCAGCTTCAAATGCAACAAGCCCGAGGACTGCGACTGCCCGCGCTGCCAAGGCTATTGCGAGTGCAAGTACAAATGAATATCTACCGTCACCGCTTTGCCGCCCGCTGTCCCAACAATGGGCAGGCCATCATCTATGATTTGGAAATCCAGTCGGACAGGCCAATCTATGTCGAGAAGATTGTGTTGGCCTGCCAGTTATGGCAATCGGGGTTCCATGAAAAGATTGCCGATGCGCTGGCGTATCAGTTCCCCGACACGCGTCAGTTTTTGCGGGCACATCACCACGGCGTGGACATTGAAACCGTCCGAGGCGAAGTGTGACGATCCACTACCACGGCACGCCAATCTCGCCCAAGGGCGTCCTGCAGGAATTGGCAGGAAGGTTCTTTTGCGTATCGCATTGGCGGCCCGATAACGTGGTCTGGTGCCATGAGAATGGACAGGGCGTCATGCTGGACAATGGTGCGTTCAGCGCATGGCGGCTGGGCCGCCCGATCACGGACTGGTCGCCTTTTTATGCGTGGTGCGACCAATGGCTGGCGTATCCGACGAGCTGGGCCGTGATCCCGGATGTCATCACCGGCAACGAGGCTGACAACGATGCGTTGATCAGCGAATGGCCGCATGGCGAACGCGGTGCGCCGGTCTGGCATATGCATGAGAGCGTGGAAAGGCTCATGCGCTTGGCTGATCAATGGCCGAGGGTGTGCATTGGCTCTTCGGCGCAGTATGCAAAGGTGGGCGCACCGGCATGGCATGCCCGAATGACCGAGACCATGAATATGCTTTGCCGCACCGGGCGCGTACCAACGTGGCTGCATATGCTAAGAGGCATGGCCGCTAGCCAATGGGGCTATCCGTTTGCCAGCGTGGACTCGACCGACATCGCCAGGAATCATCATCTGGGCACACCGGCACGGCAGATGGCAGACCGATGGGACAGCATCCAATGCCGGCCGCATTGGCAGCCATTGCCGCAGCAGATGGAGCTAGTGGCTTGACCGCGTTTGTCCTGCCCAAGAAGCCCAGAATCGGTCGCCGCCCTACTCCACCCAGAAAACACACATTTACCGTGGTGCCGATTGCAGCGCTGACCGACAAGCGGCTAACCGACAGGAACCGCACGATCTTGGCAATGATCTGCTCGTTTGCCAACCGCGCCGGCATCACCTGGGTGACGCAGAAGATCATCGGCGACCAGTTCGGCATCAAGCAGCAATCGGTGCAGAAGGTGTTTAAGAAGCTGCGCGATGCCGGCTATCTGGAGAAACTGTCCGGCCACAAGGCCGGCATCAAAGGGTCAACGTATCGCATCGTCTATGACCCGAGCATCACGCTGGATGACGCCCTATCCATCGCCGGCAACGGCATCGATGAAGACCCACCGAACCCACTTGAGGATCCGATCATGAACAACTTCAGGCACGGCCAGCCCCAGCCTTTGGGGGCATTTCTACCGGAGATAGAGAAGATGAAGAAACGCCAAGCCAAGCCCGCCGAGGCCCAGCAGCAACAGCAGCATCAGGCTGTAGAAGCTACCAAGCTGAAAATGGGGAGGGATTACGTGAATGTGTATGTAGCAGAAGCGCGTCGGATCTGCGGCGTGGAACGCGTGCCAAACGAGCAAGATGTACACATTGGCAACGAACTAGCAGCCGCGGCGGTGCCGTGGGAAGCGTGGCAGCAGATCATCCGCGAGTCGCTGACCTGGCACCAGCAGGCCGGCAAACAGCCGCCGCTGGGCCTGGGTTATTACCGCAGCGTGGCGCTGAACCTGCGCGAAGCGCTGTAATTCTGCGGGATTTGCCGGTTCTGTACAAAGTCCATATGTTCGTATGTATGTTGTACAGGCCGGCAGCCAGCGGTGGTGTGCGTGCCGGCGACGCCTGCGCCTGCCGTGCGGTGCGCGGACTGGCGGCGCGGTGCAAGCGATGCCAATCTGCTACGTTTAGATGCCACTCTGGCAAGAAACCGACCCTTTCCCCTCCCCCACCGCCGGCTGTCGATGGGGCACCTCGCTGAATTTTTCCTCTACTTTTTGATGCCGTCGCACTTGGCGTGCAGGTTGATCAGCGGCCGGTGGTGATTCTTTTTTTAAAAAAAAGGGAGTAACCACGAAGGCCGGTAATGACGGCCCTGCATAACCGGAGTGACTGACTCAAACTGCCGTCAAGCGTGGGCAGATAGCACCTCACCCGTAAAAAAACGGGTAGCTCTCTAGGAGAGGTGCGCTCTCGTTTATCCAGGCTAGGCAGAGTGCCACCTCTGCCCCCCAGCTACTTGCCCCGATCTGCGCCCTTGCTCCTATCCAGGAGGGCTGGCAGAAGAAAGCTCGCCAGGTTTGCCACGTTTATGGCCTATGTCGCGCACTACAAACGGCCGGGCCGGGTTATTGCCCCAGCCCAATTCTACGGTTTCTGTACAAACTCCACCACCACCTGTGGCTACCTTCTATAGATCCATTTGGCATATGGATTGAAAAAGCCATGACTGCGCGTTATGTAGCCATTTGGTACGATTGAACCCTGTACAACGCTTCAGGGAAACCGCCAATGCAAACGCCATTTGACCCGACCAATCGCGGCAAGCTGTTCAAGAACGCGAAGAAGACCGAGGGCGACAAGAAGCCCAACTATTCCGGCCCGCTGAATGTGGGCGGCACCGAGTACCGGATCGCGGCCTGGGTGCAGAAGAACAAAACCACGGGCGAGACCGAACTGTCGCTGCGCATCGAAGAAAAACTGAACCAGCCGGCCGGTGCCAGTCTGAGTTCGCAGCCGGCACCAGCCCTAGCCAACGACGATATCCCGTTCTGATTTCTGGGGGAAAGCGGATGCGCTCATTCGGCATACGGCATTGCCAGCCGGCAGCTTGAGCGTGCAGCGAGTACCCCGCCCCTATGGCCACCAAACCGAAGAACCCGACGCAAATCCCGAGCCTGAAAAACTGGGGCGGCGTGCGCCTGGTGCAAAAGCGCCTGGAGCGCTCCGGTACCTTGGAAGCCAACCGCGAAGCGGTCGCCTACGCGCTGCTGTCGATGGCCAACACCAAGATCACCGACATCATGGACTGGGATGCGCAGGGCAATGTGACGGTCAAGCGCCCTTGCGACATGCCCGAGCACGCGCTGCACGCCATCAAAAAGGTCTCTTCCCGCGTCGACAAGGAAGGCAACGCGTACCTGGAAATCGAACTGTATGACAAGGTGGCCGTCCTGCGCCTGCTTGCCAAAGCGTCGGGCCTATTGGATGCGCCGGAACAGACCGATAAGCCCTCCGTTATCGGCATTAACGTCAAAGCCCCTGACATCGTGGACATCGAAGATGAAAATGAAAAGCCCGCATAAACTGCTCGACCACTTAATCGCCGCTTACGAACTGAGAAGCGACGCGGCCTTGGCCCGCCTGCTGCAGACGAACCCCTCCTATATCTGCAAAGTGAGAAACGGCACCCTGGCCCCCGGCGCGGAACTAGTGCTGCGTGTGCATGAAGTGACCGACATGCCGGTCAAGGACATCAAGGAACTGCTGGCGTGACCCGCGAAGACATCATCCGCATGGCTAGGGAGGCTGGCGCACTGACTGGAGTAAAGAGTCTTTTGAACTGCGACGGCGACAGCATCGTGTTTGTGCCGGAAGAGCTTGAACGCTTCGCCGCCCTAGTCGCAGCAGCCGAGCGCGAGGAGTGCGCGAAGGTGTGCGAAGCAGAAAGTTCTGACCCGGAGATGCCTGACGCGGCGTTTGACGATCACGCGAATGGATGGGCGGCAGGTTGCGACTACTGCGCCAAAGTTATCCGCGCAAGGGGGGATGTATGACTAATCAAGACATTCTCACCCTAGCCGCCGAGTGCGACTTGATTACATTCGGGCCGCAAGACCTGATCTTCTTTGCGCGGGAGATTGAAAGTCGTGCAGCGAAAGCCGAGCGCGAGGAATGCGCGAAATTGGCATGGGATCGGTTCGGCATGGCAGGGCGGCATATCGCTGGCGCGATCCGCGCAAGGGGGCGGGCATGAACGTCTACATCGGTGCGCTTTGCTTTGTTGGGGGCGTCTGCATTGGGATCATGCTGACCTGTCTACCCTGGTGATATGATGCCAAGAATCATATCCATAGGGGGCACGCCATGCGGGACGAAATCCTGATGCGCCAGGCGCTCGACGCGCTGCAATGCTTTGCTGAAAACAACCTGCTGGTGGCCGACGTTGTTGCTGCGCTGAAACTAAGACTCGGCAAGGAGGCAGACGGCGTTGGCATTGATGACCCGCTGCTTGGCGAGGCCATCCAGTACATCTACCGCACCGGCAATACCAGTTACGAGGCGCTGCAGCGCGAACTCAAATGCGGCTATGGTCGCATCGGCAAAATGCTCGACGCGCTTGAAGCCGGCGGGCTGATCACGGCCATCGGCCCCGATGGCAAACGCACGATACTGCGACCAGCGCTAAGGGTCGCCAACGGATAGACGGGAGCAGGATGAAGACGAAGGATCAAAGCAGCAAGGCACTACCGACCACCGGCTTAAATCTCGACTTCTCCACCTCCCCGACTGTCTGGAAATTCATCCAGTCCGACGCCTTTGTGCGCGGGCTGATGGGGCCGGTCGGCTCCGGCAAATCCTACGCATGCGCGGCCGAAATCATGATGCGGGCCGTGCGCCAGAAACCCTCCCCGATTGACGGCATCCGGTATACACGTTTCGCTGTAGTAAGAAACTCGTATCCGATGTTGCGCACTACTACCTTGAAGACCTGGCTCGACCTCTTCCCCGAGGCGACCTTCGGCCCGCTGCATTGGACGCCGCCCATTACCCACCACATCCGATTGCCCAGCCGCGATGGTGCGGCCGGCATCGATTGCGAAGTGATCTTTCTGGCGCTCGACCAGCCCAAGGACGTTCGCAAACTGCTGTCATTGGAGTTGACCGGCGCATGGGTCAACGAAGCTCGTGAACTGCCGAAGTCGATCATCGATGGCCTCACCCACCGTGTCGGCCGCTACCCGACCAAGCGCGATGGCGGCGCGACCTGGCACGGCATCTGGATGGATACCAACCCGCCGGACTCCGATCACTGGTGGGCGCGGATGCACCTGCATGAACGGATGACCGGCAAATGGGCGTGGAAGTTCTGGGCGCAACCCGGCGGCGTCCTTGAAGTGGCAGCGGCTGATCTGCCGGAAAACCCCGAGGCGAACGACCATATCTTTGCCGGGGGCCGCTGGTGGGGGCTGAACCGCCGCGCTGAAAACATCAACAACCTGCCGGCCGGTTACTACCAGCAGATGCTGCTGGGTAAAAACTTCGACTGGATCCGCTGCTATGCCGGCGGCCTGTACACCTATGTGCAGGAGGGGCGGCCGGTCTGGCCCGAGTATGACGATGCGCTGATGTGCGCCGAGGTCGAGGTCGACACCACGCAAGCAATTCAGGTTGGTCTCGACTTTG
>JACCDQ011141312.1_pt1 | contig 35413 bp, 33 predicted proteins | sample 7446031 | NCBI WGS metagenome assembly JACCDQ01 (sample SAMN15323442, study PRJNA562643) | freshwater metagenome | isolation source: river surface water | place: USA:Blue River Watershed | collected 2017-08-17 | reverse complement strand
TTACCAACAAGGACATCTTCGCCACTGTGCGGAACATGCCCGACACCTACATCGACAGGTGGCGCAGGCCGCTGCGAGGAAAGACAGGCCGCATCTCCGCAGTGTGGTGCGTTGTCACTCCTCCGGATGACTGCCCTCAGCCACCGCCGAGGAGGCCAAGTGGAAAATCTCCCAGAACTTGAGTCGAAGTTTGATCAGGTTCTGGAGCAGATATTCCTGCTGATCAGGGACATCGAGAAGGAAAAGCTGGACGCCGGAGTCACCGTCATGGTGGTCGATGGCAAGGTCGATGTCCGTGGTCTTGGGGTGGTGACAGAGCCAGCGCAGGCAGCAGCCATACTGTTCCTCGCGCTGCGCTCTCTGCCTCCGCAGGACCAGAAGCAGATGGGTGATGCTCTGCAAGAACTGATGGAGAGGTCCATGCGGATAGCCAAAGAAGCACCGCTTTGGAATGCACCAATTTCGCACCAAACCCCGGAGAGCTAGTATCCATGCGGGTCGCCGTCCATCTCTCCGGCACCACTCCATAGCGTCAGTTCCCTCGCAACTGACGCAACTTCCCCCAGTAAAGCAGTCGTAATACAATGCAACCGTCAGCAATAACAAGCGACGGAACTGCACCGAAATTACACCAAGGACTGCACCAATGGCCGAGCCAACCAAGCGTGGTGACCGCTACCGCCACATCGTCATGATCAATGGCCGCAGGCACAGCGGCACCTTCGACACCAAGAAAGAGGCGAGACTATGGGAGTCCAGTCTCCGACTTCAAGCCAAAGAACCGCTGGCGCACCGGTCTTCTCCGAAGCTGACGGAGGCCGTGGACAAGTACCTGAAGTCAGTCTCCACCCAGAAGCGCAACGCTGTCACATGGGAGACAAGGAGGTTCAATGAGTTCATCTCCGCCATGCCTCCGGGCATCCGGCTGCACGAGATCACCAGCGAGATGCTGGGGGACTGGCGGGACAAGCGGCTCCAGAGTGTCACCGGAACAACCGTCCTTCGAGAGTCCAGCCTGATCAGGAACCTGTTCACCGTGGCCGTGAGGGAGTGGAAGTGGATCGAGTCCAACCCATACTCAGGCGTCCGTCTGCCGCCAAAGGGTGAGCCAAGGAAGGCAGTGTGGAGGTGGCAGCAGATACGCCGCATCCTGCGTGCAGGCAAGCGCAGCGGAGGGAAGATAGGTGAGGTGGCCATCGCCTTCCACATCGCCCTACGCACCGCCCTGCGCCTTCAGGAAGCACTGTCTGCTGACACCAGCTACGACCCCAAGCGCGGGGTGTTCGATCTGCCGCCAACGAAGACAGCGCCAAAGGGAGAGACAGTCCCCACAACCCGCTGGGGTCGGCGGGTCATGGCTCAGTACGCTGACGTGAAGTTCACCGTCGAACCCAACGAAGCCAGCACGCTGTTCAGCAGGCTGTGCAGGGACAACCTGATCTCAGGACTCCAGTACAGAGATGCCAGAGCCACGGCACTGACGATGCTGGCAAGGAGAGTGGACATTCTCACCTTGGCCAGAATCTCACGGCACCGGAACATGGAGCTTCTCCGTAGCACCTACTACCGAGAGACGGCGGAGGAAATCTCCGCACGTCTCTGATCACTCCTGCTTCTCTCCTGCGAAGGTATCCACCCAATCGTTGACAAGCTGGTTCTGCTGGCCAACCACTGGGATGCGCTTGAGTACCTTGCGGGTAGCGTTGCGCTCCTTGGCGTTGCTTTCGTCGGCATTATCAGACAGCGAGTGCTGGGCAGCCTCGATGATCTGGATGGTGTCGGAGAAGGTTCCGTAGGACGGGCCAAGGATTTGCGACATGATGCGCTCACGTCCGTAGGCACCGTTGTCGATCTGCTTGGCCGACTGGAACACCAAGTCACCGAGCATTCCCAGAGAGCCAAGCTGCAACAGTCCGTTGGCCCAGAAGCCCATGAATACATCCAGCGCCTCGTTGTCCATGCCAGCGGTGTCAACTCCGAACTCCTGAGCCATCTTCGACAGCTTGTAGTCACGCACGGAGCGGGGGTCGCTGCCCTCCTCGTTGCGTGCGGAGATGACATCCTTGACAGCCAGCACGCCAGCGCCAGCAGCAGCACCGACTGACAGCAGGTACATCAGGCCCATCGGGTCACCAGCGTACTTGCCGTCTTCCATAGCAAACGCTTCCTTGAAGTTGCGCTTGACCAGACGGCCCATCATCATCGGGTAGCTCTTGAACTGCCAGAAGATGGAGGCAATGGGGTCTTGCGCCCACATCGGCACGTCGTTGCGGTTCGGCTGAAACACAGACTCGTTGACGAACCGGTGGATGGCCTCGGAAACCTTCTGGTTGTCCACCGCAGCAGCGAAGGTGTCCAGCGGGTCAGAGTTCACCAACTCCGCCAGCCCAAGCTGACGCAGGTAGCGCATCGACTTGCGGTACTTCCAGCCGTCCATGCGGCCAGCGAAACGCTCCCGCTGTGCAATGATCTGGTTGGACTTGATCGACTCGAAGCCGACCAGCGCAGCAGTCTGGCGCTGTGCTTTCGTCCACGGTGCAAGCATCGTTGCTTGGAAGAAGGCGTTGCTGATCCGCCCAGCCACCCCGCCATTCACATGGGAGAGGTTCTCAGAGAGGATGCTCTCCATGCCCACGCCGATGCGTGCCATCGCAGCCATCGTTGCCTCGTCGGACATGGCTGCACGCACAGACTTGGACACGCCCTTGAGCCAAGCGGTTGCCGATCCGGAGCGCATCAGAGAACCAACCGGGTCGCCCAGGGAGGAGAACAGAGCGCCGGACAGAAGTGTCACAGCGTTGAATGTCTTCACCCCTGCGGCGATCTTGCGGGCACCTTGGTTGGCAGTGATGGTGTAGGCAGGACGCCCGCCCAGCGTGCCGACCAGACGCAGAGCAAACTCGCGCTCGTGGTCTGCCATGACACGGCCCTTGTCACCGAAGTCAGCCAAGCCGTTGACGATTGCCTCAGCACGCTTCTTGAAGTGGTCAACTCCGGAGCCGCCACCAGCCTCAAAGCGTGCAGTCAGGGCGTCCACCAAGCCAGCCTTGGTTGCCTCGCCTTTACCGTTGGCTTCGAGGTACTGCATGATGCCAGCCACGATAGAGGCAGCCTCGCGCTCGTCCTTTGCCATCGGAGAGAACAAGGTGGAGACGAACTCGATCTCCTTGCCAGAGTCGGCAGTCACCCCGGTGATGTACTTCATGCCGGTTGCCTTGGAGGTCAGAGCCTCCATAGCTGCCAGCGCACCACGGTCAGCGATGTCGATGTAGGTGCTGGCAGCGTGGCCTTTGACACCAAAGCGGTTGGCCCACTCCACACGCTTGTATGCTGCCTCGGTGTAGGAGATCAGCAGAGAGCGCAGGTTGTTATCGAACATGGGAGCCATCTTCTCCCAGTCCTTGCCAACGATGCGGAGCTTCCGGGCGTGCAGCTTGTCACCGAACGCCTGAGCGTAGGTGCTGCTGGAACTGTCCAGAATGCCTTGCAGTTCTTCGCGGTTGATGGCCTCGTCGATGACACGCCGAGCGTCGCTCAACACGTCGCCAACAGGGCGTCCCTCTGCGATGCGGTCCTTCTTAAACCACTCTGCCAGCATGTCGATGGACTCCTGCCGGTTGGCGCTGATCCAGTCAACGTTCATGCGCTGCGGAAGGTAGAACTCGTTGGAGGCGTCGGTTACATCGGCAACGTTGATGCCAGCGTCACGCTGCATGTTGAGCATCTTTTTGAAGTGGAGCTTCAACTCGGCAACGATCTTGCGCTCCTCTGTTGTCAGCGAGAGGATGTCACCGGTACGCATGGCCATGACGATGTTGTTCTCCGTCTCCGTCTGCCATACCCGGTGACCGCGCATGTCGAGGTTCTTGCGAATCTCCCGGCCTGTGCGGTTCCAGAACTTGACGCCAGAGATTTTGTCCAACTGAGCAACCAACGGCGTCAGTGGCGTGGACATCTTGGAGTACAGAGCCTCGAAGAAGCCGGTGCCTTCTTGCGGAGCAACGTAGTTGGCCAGCCAGTTGGAGCCAACCTGGCGCAGACGGGTGGCGTTGTCAGCCAGTTGCAGGAACCGGAAGCGACGGACGTGCTGCGCCTCCTCCTCTGTGATCCCCTCCTCCGCAGCTTGTGCAGTCTTCTTCTTGAAGAAGCGGGAGTAGACCTTGGCCACGCCTTCGGTAGCGCCAGCCAGCAGGGCACGCTGCTCAATGGCAGTCGGGTTTACCGGCACAGTCGGGTCAACAGACAGGCCAAGCACAACCTCACCAACCTGCGGTGCGTCTGGGTTGCTCTCCTTGCGAAGGGTCTTGGTCGCCTTCTCGATGGCGCTCTCCATGTCAGCCGCGCTCTTCACGGAGAACAGGCGTGCAGTCTCACCCTCCATGACGCCGATGTAGCCAAGCGACTTCATGGCAACGTCAGGCTTGATGCCGCTGTCGGTGATTCCCTTGATTGCCATCTTGGCAGCATCGTCAGCCATCATCGGGTCGAACACCTTGCTGGAATCAAACAGCACAGGCTTGACTGCGACGTCAGCGAAGTCATCGAACAGGCTGGAGTAAGCCTCGATCAGAGACGGCAGGCTTTCTGTGTCGCCTTCACGGATGGCTTTGGCGATCATCGACTCCGCACGCTGGACTTCCTCCGGGCTGAGGCGTGCAGCCAGAGAGCCGAGCATCTCCTCCGTGGTGGTGAACACCTTGCGAGGACTCTTGCCTGCGATGTAGCCGACGTTCTTGGCCAGCGTTGATTGCAGTGAGCCTTCCACCTTAATGCCAAGGTTCTCCAGCATCTGCATTGCGACACGCTCCGGCAACTGGGACAGGCGAATCTGTGCGCTGGCGCGGGCGAAGCTGGGCAGGTAGGTGCCGTTCTCGAAGCGCAGCGGCACAGGGCGACCGGTGACAGCCTCCGCTGCGCCAGTCATGCGCTTGGCTTCAGCAGTCTTGCCGAGGCCAGCCAGAACGCTCACCACGTCGCCAATGATCTCCGCCACATCGTCCATGTAGTCCGGAGCATCCTTGATCCTCTTGCCAGTCAGGATCGACTTGGCCACATCCATCACATCAGCGAAGGACAGATTGGGCATGTCGTAGTCGCTACGCAGGCTGCCCAGTTTGTGACGCACCAGCATGCCGGTCACAAACTCCACAGCACCATCGGGCTTGCGGTTGCTGTTGGTCAGTTCCTCTGATGCCAGACGGAAGCCCTTGCGAAGCTCGTCGAATGCGGCGGTGGTTGTGGAGGCGAGAGCCTCTCCGCGAACCCCATCCTCCAGATCAATGCCAGCGATCTTGGAGATGTCTGCGTTGGTGATGCGGTCAACATCGTCACCCATGACGTGATTGAAGATGCGGTACATCATCGTCTGGATGATGGACTGCTGATCTTGGTCGCGGTGCGGCACGCGATCAATCAGAGACTTCAGCGTTCCAGGGGCGGCAGCAGGAACTCCGTCTGTGTTTCCGTCCGTGCGCTCGGAAGCCTCGCGGTTCACGACGGTCTTTGCGTTCTCCGTGGCAGGCTCTGCCTTCTTGGGCGCACGCTTGGTCTTGGATTGCTTTGGAGTGACCTCGGCTTCAGGAAGCTCGCGGGTGCTGCGGTTCAGACGGTAGCCGAAGCCTTCGATCTGGCTCTCCAGATTGTCCAGAGAGTCGCTCATCAGGTCGTGCAGCTTGCGTGCCATCGCAAGGATGTTGGCCTGCTGCTCTGCCGTACCCATTGCAGTGCGTGATGCACGGTCCAGCATGCTGGAGGAGATGTCAATGTCGTGAGCCTCTTTGGCCCACTTCACAACCTGCTCCTCGGCATACCGCTCTGCCTCATCAAGAGCCTCACGGTAGAACTTCTCCTGATCCGCTGGAACCTTGGAGATGTCCTTGCCGGTCAACTCCTTGAACTTCTCGATCAGGGAGTCGATGCGGACCTGACGCATGGTATTGGTGTCAACTCCGCCAATGTCCTTGACCACAGTATCGAAGCCAACACCACCGGCAACTGCATCGAATGCCACATCGTCGCTGATGGATTCCGGCACGACCTCCTTGATGGCAGCCAGCAGCTTGCCGTCTTGGTAGCCAGCGAACAGTTGCGCGTGGTCAACAGCGCCAGCCTGATACTCCATCTTCTGGAGGCCAGCAGGCTTGCCGCTCTTGCGGACCTTCGTGTCGCTCTTGACCACGTTGCCTTTGGCATCGCGCTCCCAGTCACCGGTACGCTTGTACGGCTCAAGATGCTGACGCAGACGGCTGACGGTGGCGTTGACTTCCTTGCCGTACAGCAGGCCAAACATATGCTTCATGGCGGCACGGAGATCACCCTCAAAGCCAGCGTCGAAGACTGCGCCCGGAGTGAACAACTGCTGACCAAGCCTGCCGCGCAGGGTGTCGATCCGCTCCATGATCCCCATGATGCTGCCAGCCACCTTGGCCCGGTCAGGCAGGGTTGCCACAGTCACGATGTCGCCAGTCTTCTTGCCGATCAGAACGTCGTAAGAGAACTTGTTCTCCGCAACCGTGGACGGGAGAATCTTCTCGAACAGCTTGATGGCGTCTTTGTCCAGCTTCTGGCCGGTGAAGTATTGCAGCAGGTTCCTTGCCTTGAACAGGAACTTCTGCCAGAACGACTGCTCCCGGCCAAAGCCGAGGCCAGACGGCCCGCCAGTGATCACGTCTGCCGTGTGAGAGGCGAAGTTCCAGGCGAACAGTTCGTTGACCACGCTGGTCGCACCCTTGAAGGTAACGCCCATTGCGTCCTGAACAGCTTTCAGGGAAGGTGCAGCCTTCAGGATGGATGCCTCGTCAATCTTCCCGCCGTTGGCTGGGAAGTATTTCCGCAGGGTCATGATGTACTCAACCTTCTCAGTTGGAGAAAGCAGGTTCAAGAATCCCCAGTGGCCGATCTCATGAGCGAGGTTGATGTGCTGCGGCAGACCCTTGATCTCTTGCCCGATGGTGATGTGCGAGGCAGTAGATTTACCAGCACCTCCAGCGAACATCAGGGAGTTCCTGTCGCCATCCTTGAAGTACGGCAACTGCCCACGTCCAGCATCCATGCGGCGCAGGATGTCCAGAGCAGCCATGCGCTCCTCCGGAGAAAACTTGGCCATGTGCTCTTCGAGGAAGTGGAACGACGTCCGGCGTGATGCGTTGTTGCGCTTCACTCCATGCGGGATCAGCTTCTCAATGAGTTCAGCATTCTTCTTCAGGCTGTCAACCATCAGATCGAAGGTGTCAACATCGGGGATGGCACGCCAGTTCAGGCCAAGAGTGTCGTTGTCATGGAGATCAATGATGTCCATGAGAGAGCGGCCATCAGGCAGCTTGATGCTCTCGGCCTCGGTCTGCGACAGCGGGCGGTGCTGCGCCTGCACCAGCAGAGGAGCGGACTCCTTGCGCTGGCGGACAGCCTGACGCACCTCATCGCTGGCTGGTTGAGTGGAGCCTTCCCTGGTGTAAGGCTCAGAGAGACGGCTGTAAACCTCTTGGCTGGACAGGCCAGCAAGCTCTCCGTTCTTCTTCACCCGGCCAGCAGAGATGACACGGACCTCGATGTCGTTGATGTCCCACTTCTTCGCCTTGGCCAACTCCTCGATAGTGCTGCCTGCCTGAGTCTTCTCTCCGGGCAGCATGTACTGGGAGTTCTTGGTGTTCTTCAGGATGACACGCTTGCCCTCGCCAACAGGGATGTCACCGATCTTGGTGCTTCCGCTGAAACCGTGGGCGGACAGAGAGGTGCCGTTCAAGGTGTTGATGGCGTCATCAACCTTCTTGGTTTCGCTGACCTCTTTGCCAATCTGAGCGCCTTCGTCCAGCTTGTCGCTGGCAGCCTGCGTGGCCTTGTTGATGTTCTTGTCGAACTTCTCAGTGAAGTGCTTCAGGAATGACTTGCGCTTGACGAGGCTGGTTGCATCAGCAATTTCCTCTGTAAGCAGGCCGTCAATCGTCACAGAGACGGGCAGCTTCTCCCCTGCCTTCCATGTGCCGATCTTCTCCCCGAACAGGCGCAGGGTGCCGTCCTTGTCGAAGGAGATGATGTCGCGTGGCACGAACTCATAGGAGCCGCCGTTGGCCTTCTTGATGATGGGGTCAGCGTCACGGGTGCCGTAGACGAACGTGCCATCCTCTGTGATTGCAGCGTTGCCGTCGCCACGAGACATCTTCTGCTTGGCATCGCCAGCGGTGTAGCTTGCAGACTTGCCGGTGTTGGAGTTCTCGCCAGCTTTTTTGCGACTGGACGCAACGGCATCCGACATGCGCTTGCGTGCATCCTTGGTGGCTGAGATCAGGTTCGAGTCATTGCGGACCATGAACTCGGAGAGCTTGGCCACGATCTCTGCGATGGCGGTGGATGCGCTTTCGCCCATGTCCTCCGACACCTTCAGCGCCTCCTCGATGGAGGCCCGTGCTGCCGCGCGAGACGCTTGGACACGCTCATGCGAGTCGTACAGCATCTGGGCCACATACAGCTCATCGTCACTGACCTTTCGATCCAAGCCGGAGATGCGCTCAATGTGCTTCTCGAACGCCTCCGGAGTGAGGTAGCGCGGGTTGTCCGACGGCAGGCTGCGACGCTCAACTGCATCCAAGATCAGGCCAAAACGTGCCTGCTCCATACGAGCCTGAACGCCCTCAGCGTAGCGGCCCTTCAACTCCTTCATGGAGCCGGAGAACTTGATGCCGTCAATGGTCATGGAACCGCGCTGCCAAGTAGCTGCGTCAACGGCTGCTCCATAGATGGCACGGCGGGCAGCGGCAGCGGCGGAGAACAGGCGGCGAGGATGCGCCCAGAGGGTTCCGAGGTAGTCGGAGATTCCGTCAGACAGGATGCCCTGCGGACGGCCAGCAACACGCACGCCATGCTCGTTGCGCGGTTGAGAGCGGCCAGAGATCACCTCGTCAACGAAGTCTCCTTCGTCGTTCATCACCCGCTGGAGAATGGGGTTCTCCACCATAGAGCGGTAGAAGGGGTTCTTGCCGTGGTTTGCGGTGCGGCTGAACTGAGAGCCAGCGCGGTCACGAGCGCGGAGTTCCCGCATCTTGGCCAGCTTGTCGAACGCCTCTTTGTTGGCCGTCTCGAAGGTGCCGTTGATGATGTCGTTCACAGCGTGCAGCGCCTTCATCTCCACAGCACGGCGCATCATGTCGCTGTCAACCGGCAGGCCAGCGGCCTCAAGCTGCTTGATGAAGTCACGCACGGCAGCGCCAGCAACGTCGAACTTCTTCTGAAGCTCAGGCAGTCCGCCCTTCACGCTGCGGGCAATCTGGTCGGCGTACTTGTTGATGATGGCACCAACATCTACCGGAGTCTTGACCTTGCCGCCAAACTGCTGGTATCCGCCATTGCCTTCCATGATTCGACGCCATGCTGGGCCAAGCGTCTTGTCCTTCATCACGTTGTCGATACCGATCTCGTTGATGCGGTGCAGGATGGCGTCGTAGACCATGTGCTTGTAGCCCTGCGAGATGCGTGCAACATCTTCGGAGGGGACATCGCGGAGCATGGACTTGATGACAACATCGAAGTGCTCGACATTGAATGCGTCCGGCAGGATGTCGCCAACCACCTTGGCGTAGGTGAACGTGATGGCATCCTTTGCCATGCTGTCCATCAGCGCCTTGGCGTTGGTCATGCCCTGCTTGCTGGTCATCTTGGTTGCATCCAGAGCGTCGAGCAGAGGCTCAAGCTCTGGGTTGCTGGCACGCAGGCTGTCGATGGCTTCCTGAATCTTGGCAGCTTTGGCTGCGCCCTCCATCTTCTCTCCCTTCGGAAGAGAAGCCTGAATCGCTTCGATCTCTGCTGCAACACGATCCAGAGCAGCAGCTACCTGATCTCGCTGCTGGGTCACAGAAGCAACCATGACCTTGTAGTTCATGGTGGCAGCATTGGTGACTGCCTCACGGAGAGCATCCTCTGACGTGTCGATGCCAGACGGCTCAACTGTCTCGTCTGCTGCACCGCCAGCGTCTGCTGGAGTGGCTGCCTCTTCCGTCTTCGGTGCGGTTGCCGTCGGCGCTTCCGGGGCCTTCGGCGGAGCAGCAGCTTCAGCAGCCTTGGAAGTCTCACGCTGCGCTGCGCCAGTCACCTTGCCGAGGCTGTCCTGCACAACGGTGCGGTCAACGCCAGACTTGGTTGCGATGTCGGCGGCAGTCTCTGCCAAGCCGCTGGATTTCATGGCATCCAGAGCGTCTTGGAGGCTGACATTCGCCTTGGCCAGCGTGTCTTGCAGGTCGGCCAGGGACTGCTTCTCGTCTGCCGAGAACTTCTCCTGAGCCATGTCGGTGATGTCTTTAGCTGAAATTTCACCGGCAGTAGGCTCAGGAGGAGTCGCAGCAACCGTGCTTGTTGGAGAAGGAGGAGAGGTGGGTGGCTCACCAGATGAGCCACTGGGAGCGGCAGGCTTCTTCGGAGAAGGAGTACCTCCGGCTGCTCCGGAGGCTGTGCCAGTCGGAGGCACTGGGCCAAACGCCTCGGCCACGTCGCGGTCAAACCGCTTGAGCAGAGCGATGAACTCCGGGTTGATGTCGCCGTCAGCGCCGAACAGGCTGCTGGAGAAGCGGTTGCCAGTGCCAAACTCTCCGCCAGCCATGCGCTGGACGAAGCTCATGTAGGCAGCAGCCTGCTGCTCAAATTCCTGAGCCTGCTTGATGGCTTCAGGAGACGCTGGCTTACCGTCAACTGTCTGGCGCAGGGCATTGGCACTGGCCTTCAGGGACTCAGAGATGTCGCTGGCACCTTGCAGGTTGACCAGAGAGCCGCGCAGTACATCAAGCTGCTCTGGTGTGTAGCGAGACTTGATGCCGCCAGCCACCTCGTTGCTGAACTCTGTCAGGTCATTGGTTGCATCGCGCAGGTTGGAGTTCAGTTCACGGTAGGCGTCAGCAAACGACACGAAGCCGTTGGGCACTCCGGTGTCCTGCTCTGCACCAGCACGCATTTCGTTGAACAGGCCGTCGGAGATGGCCCGCTGCTGGCCAGCCATCTCACGCTGGATGCCGCCGTCTGCCACCAGATTCTTTGCTACTCCGCGCCCCTCAAGCGCCCCACCAACTCCGCCGAGGACGCCTCCGAGGACGCCTCCGCCAACAGTATTCAGGGCGGAGCTTGTGAGACTGATCTCATTTTGCAGGCCACGCTGCACCGCAGCATCTTGCTGGGCGATGTCACCAAGTCCGCCGCCGACTGCGCCACCGATAGCTTCAGTTGCGGCCCCCTGCTTGGCTCCCTGCCATGTCAGGTCTTTCGTGATGCCTGTGCCAAGTGCGTCGATGGCAGTACGAACCACCTCCTCTGAGGCTCCGCTGTTGGCCAGACGTACAAGCTCCTCTGCTCCGTCCAGCTTTGCCAGAGGGTCTGCTGCGTGGCGGAGTGCGTTCGCTCCGGCAGCTTCCAGCGCCGCCTTTCCGCCACCGATGCCGATCTTCGACAAAGCTCCAGCGCCGAACAGCAGGTTCAGCGGCAAGTCATAGCCAACCGCGCCCACCAAGCCAGACTTCACTGCTTCGTAGGTATCGGAGAGGTTGCCGGACATCAGCCGGTTCGGAGCAGATTCGTACAGTCGGCCAATCAGGTTCTCGAACTGCTTCTTCTGCACGCCTTCAGTGTGCGAACCAATGGCGTCCCAGATAGAGGCAATCGCAGAGGAGCCTCGTGCAGTCTGGGTGTTGAGAAGGTCGGTCTTGAGCGCCTCAGTATCCCCGCCATACTTGGAGCCGTTGGGGTCGAGGGACCGGTGGAGGAAGTCGGTAAGCTCCTTGTCGTTGCCAACCTGATCCCATGATGCTGTGGCGAAGAGGTTGCCGGGGCTTGAGGCTTGATCGAGTGCGCGGTTGGCAGCACGATCCACGTTGAATAGGTTCAACAGATCAGACATGCACAATTCTCCAGTAAATGTACCGGAGGATTATTGCATTGGTTGCTTATCTACGCTGCTTTTTAGCCCGGATACAGACGGCTGAATACGCTGGTCACCTTTTCCCTGTAAGCAGGGTCTGTGGCGTATCCAGCCTTCTGAATCTCTGCGAAGAACTCGGCTGGGCTTCGGGCTTGCAAGACGGCGGAGTACCTCGGGTTGGTTGCGATCAGGCGCAGGTAGTCGGCCAACCCGTCCTCCGGGGAGGCGTACTTCCTGAAAGGCTCCACCTTGCGGACAGCCTGACCGTTGACGTACTCCGTTGTTGCCAACATCTGCACGTCACCCTTCCACCCTGGGCCAGCTTTGATGTTGCCGAAGTTGTTTCCGTTGACGCTGCCGCCATGCCCAGTCTCCAGAGCCAACTGGGCAACGATTGCTGGGGCCATTGACGGACGCAGACCGGCACGCTGAAGCATGTCGGAGAGCACCGGCTCAAGTGCTGCCTTGAAGCCTTCTGGATTCCCCTTTGCATCATCAGGTAGCTGGCCGGGATCGCCAGAACCCTCTACTCGAAATTTCTGGTGAGTCGCGGACTTGGCAGCACAGCACCAGGCTGCACAGCAGTGTCACGGTTCACTCCGAGGTCATTGAGGATAGTGTTGCGGCGAGTGACGAACCGCTCCGTCGGAGTCGGCTCTGCCTCGTAGCCACGGGTTGCCCCAGCCTCAAGCATGATGTCGGAAACCAGCTTCTGGATGAATGCCGGGTCGCTGACACCCATCGAGGTGGCAAGACGTGTGGCACGGTCCAGAGCCACCGAACGCTCGTTCTCCTCCATCTCCTCCTTGGTGGCGTTGATGTGGGTGTTCTGGCGGATAGCTTCCCGTACACCCTTGATCTCAACGGCTACGCTCTTCACGAAGTTGGAGCGGATTCCAGCAGCGTTCTGCTTTGCAGCCTCCGACATCTTGTTGTCGGACGGCCCTGCGTAGCCAGTCTCGAAGCCAACCACGTTGCCAAGCTCGTCGTAGACAGGCTCTGAGCGGCCAACGGTGCGCCCGCCAGAGTTGGCGACATTCTCCTGTCGCTTGAGTTCTGTGGCAAACCGCTGGATGGTGTTGCTGGACATGCCGAACCCGGCATTCTTCAGAGACACTGTGACCTCGCCAGCGTTCTTGAACTTGCCACGGATGATGTTGCCCATCGCTTCAGCCTTGGCACGATGCTCCGCAACAGGCACTGCCACTGCGATCAAAGCGTTCGCCGTCTCCGTGTCTCCGTTCATTACGGCTGTGACGTAGGCTTCCGGGTTGTCAAAGACGTGGGTGCTAAGTGCGCTTGCAACCTCAGCAGATTCGCGCTCCTTGCCTTTGACTGGCTTCTTGCCTAGGTCGTCTGCACGGCGCAACTGCGTCTCAATCTGAACCTCGTACTGCTTGGCGATTGCAGCAGCCTCGGCCTTGCGACGGTTCTCCTCCGCAATCTCCATCTCTGTGATGACACGAGCAGACTGCTCTGCGTTTGTTGCGGACGCCTGGCGTGCGGCTTGAACCGTGTCTACCTGCTTCTGGTTCACCACCTTCAGAGATACGGCGCGTGCAGTGTCCATAGCGGACTTGACCATACGCTCTTCGTACTCCTTGGATGCGTTCGGGACCAGGGCGCGGATAGCAACACGCATCTGCTTTTCGCTGTCGGCATTGTCCAGCCAGCCGGTGGAGTTGCCCTGCTCGGTAGCCATCTTCACGATGTCCGCCTCGATCTTGCGCTGGTTCGACTCTGCTCCACGGAGTAGGCCGTTCTTCTCCCACTGCGTCAGGTGCATGCCCTTGTTGGCGATGTAATCCTGAGCCTCTTCGGTGGTGTTGAACATCTTGCTACCGAAGTCAACGCCAGTCATCGTCGTGTCGTGTTCGGCCTTCTGCTGCATCCGCTGCAAGTTCGGGCGCAGCTTGTCCGCCCACTCCTGCCCGTGTGTCTGCACCAGTTGCGCGTATGTGTCTTCAGTGGACGCCCCTGCTGCAAAGGCATCAAGAGCCTGGGACTCCATGATCTTGCGCTGCTCAAGATCAGCCTTTACCTGCTCACGACGCATCAACTCCGCCTTGTTGGCGGCAGCCTTCTTCTGGTTGGCCATCAGCACCTCGACAGTGGCGGCACTGGGGGCGGTGTTGTTGAGCCAAGCGCCGGGGCCGAGGACGTTCTTGGAAACCTCAGCCCACTGCTCCACCGACATCTCTTGCCCAGCGTCGGTAAAGTCCTTGCTGATCTTCTGCATCGCCTCGTAGTTACGCAGGCGTTTGGATCGGGTGTCTTCGACGGCGTCGTCGAAGCCCTTCATGATGCCGATGTCAGAGAGTATCGGGAGGTCGTAATTCAGCATGTCGCTGACTCCTTAATAGAACCACCACATAGGATCAGCACTGCTTGCAGTGCCTTCAGATGATGGGTCGTAATTGTATTCAGAGACATTGAAGCTGGGCGTGTATTCGTCTGGTGCGGAGTAGAACGCATCAGGGTTTGCGCCCCACTGGTAGTCGCTGGAACTGGTTGACGGAGCCGAGCCTGTGGTCACCGGGTTCCCAGCCGACCAGAGGATCGGACTCTCCGGGCCAACCTTCGTCGTGTCATCGGAGAAGGCACCCTGCAAAGTCTTCAGCAGGCCGGTGAAGCCGCCGTTCTCGTTAAGCTTCTTCTCCACAGTGCCAGTCAGCCAGTCAGCGGCCTTGCTGGTGATCAGCTTCTCAAGGTTGGAGCCAACGGCAGTCTGAGCGGTGGCTGCGCGGGTGGCGGCATCCGATGCGGTCTGGCGTGCGGCGTTGAGAGCTTGGCTGTTCAGGTTGGCCAATCCTTGAGTTGCCATCGAGGCGGTCTGCTGCTTGGCCTGAATGCTGGCCTTCAGTTCGTCGAACGCACGCTGCCGCGCCGTCTCTTGCAGCTTGGCGTACACGTCACCGAAGTTGCGAGACAGAGTGTTGGCGTTGTCCATCGCCTGAGTGGAGTCACCCATGCCGTTCTTCAGCGCCTTGGCGAACCCCTGAGATGCGGTCATGGCGTTGGCACGGTCAACCGTAGGAACCAGCGCAGAGAAAATCTGGTTGGTGCGGTTCACCAGATCGGTGGAATCCGCATCAGCAGATTGAGCCAGTGCTGGCGAGATGGCCTGCAACAGCTTCAGGTACTGGTCAGCCGCAGTCTCCGTGGCGTTGTAGCGCCCGGTGTAGTTGGCTGCTGCATCACGAGCGACAGCGTTGGCATTGCCAAGAGACTGAGCGTTGCTGTACGCGCCGTTCAGCAGATACGCAAGCTGCAACAGGTCTTGCGTGGTGGTGGTCCCAAGTGGGTTAGAGGTTGCAGGTACTGCTGCCATGATTCACTCCTTAACGTGCTCCGCCAACTGCCACAGGCATGACGCCCTTGACGCCGCCTACATCTGCTCCAGTCCAGCTATTGAAGCCAGCCTCGCTGCCTCCGTTGCCGGTCTTTCCCTTGGACACTCCGCCAACGTTCGACTCAGCCTTCGGAGAAGAGACGTCCAGAGTGTTGCCCCAGTTCATGCCAAGCTCCTTGGCACCACGGCTTGCCAGATACGAGCCCATCTGAGCGCCCCAGCCACCGCCAACCTTGCCGCCAGCGTAGCTGCCAACGATGCCAGCGAGAGCATCCAGAGAGGGCGGAGCGTTGTTCTCGATGCTCCGGCCAATCAGGCTGCCAATCGAGCCGCCCATAGGCACGCCAGTCTTGCTGCCAACCAGCCCACCGACAATGCCGCCGAAGCCTTGGCCGGATTCCAGAGCGCGGGCCAGAGCAATCGCCATAGAGGCAGAGGCTGGCATGGATGCGCTTGCGATGGTGTTCATCAACTGGCCAACAGCTTCCATCCGAGTCGCCTGCTGCTCCGGAGTCTCTGTGTCGAGATACTGCTCTGGAGACATGCCAGCGCCACGGATTCCGAGATCGGCCAAGAAGCCTCCGTCTCGTGGGTTGGTCATGTCGAAGATGGCTTCCCGAACACCCGGATTCATCACGTCGTAGTTCCAGCTACTGCCGAAGTATTCAGACGGTAGATCAGGACGAGATGCCAGCACAGCAGAGTTTGAAGCCTGATCCAGTGCGGCCTGCGTCTGCTCTTGAGTCAGCGTCTCAGCAGGCACGGCAGCGGCTGCTGTCTGCGCCCCAGCCAAGTCGCCAAACTCGTCTGCTGGCACGCTGGGAGAGCCAAGCGGGTCACTGGACCCCCACCCTGCGTCTACAGACGGGCTTGTCGAAACTGTGTTCGCGTTGGACATTGCTTGCTGCTCAGCTATCGCAGCTTGCGCCTCTGCTGGACTCAGTGATACTGTGGTGCTGGGACTCAGATCGCTGTTGTTCTGCCCGCTGCCGCCGCTTGGGCCGTCGCCTCCGCGCAGAGTGTGACCAAGTGCCTTACGCTTAAATTCGAGGATGTTCATAGTGTTACTCCAACTACGCTGTACTTCTCTTTGAAACCAAGCCTGCCAAGCAGGCGCATAACAGACTTGCGTACAGCGCCTTCAACCGCAGTTACGCCCTCTGACTTCCAGATACTGGTCATCTGTGTCCAGTGATCCTGATCAACAACAAAGCCTCCGCCAATGGCAGTCACGAAAGCAACTCGTGCGTTTCTCCGGTTGCTGGAGAAATAGACCAGAGTGCCAACGAACTCATCGCCAGACGTTGAGACTGCAAGCGCCATGCGGCCAGTGAGCACATCCGCCCGAAGCTGCTCCACCGTCCAGTCGCCGTTGTTGAACTCGGCAACCGGAGCGATGAAGTGCTCGATATGTGGCCACACCTGTGCCACAAAGTTCGGGTGGATGCGCTCGACTTTCGCCATGATCAGCCAGTGACTGCGTTGCCGATGTTGTAGGTTAGGTCCACCGGAGTAGCTCCGCCAGTTACAACGATGGCCACGTCCTTCGGTGCTGTGGTGGAGTCAACCGAGGTGGTGGTGATCGCCAGCTTGGCGGTGGTGGCTGTGACTGCCAGCGTGGAGCCGACGTTCACGCCACCAACCTGCAACTGCACCGTGCAAGTGCCAGAGGTCAGCTTGCAAGTGATGCTGTCAAAGGCATGGATGCTGCCGTTGATGTGGCCGACAACGTAGGTCTGGTTGGCGATTGAGCCAGCGATACGGCCAATGATCGGGGCACGCTGGGCAAAATCTGGTACAGCGGAGCTTGGCACTTTGCCGCTGGCGTTCAGGGCGCAGACACCGTTGGCAGCGCCAACCTGCGTGGTAGCCACGAGGCCAGACGTGTCGAACGGTGCGTACTCCAGAGCGGTGGCGGTGGAGTTCAGGCGCACGAACTGGAGAGCGTTGGCAGCCAGAGGCAGAGGGATCATCCCGTTCGGGGAGGAGTTCAGCCAGCGCACACCGTCATAGAACAGCAGAGTTGGCACTGCGTAGCTGGTGTTCACCCACAGGTCACCGGTGCCCGGAGATGTCGGCGCAGTGCTGGACACTGTAATCTTGGCTTTGGTTGACAGGGCAGAAACAAGCCCGCTGATCTTTGCCTGAGTCAGCGACCCATCTGGGATGTTGATGGCAGACAGCTTGATCAAGCCGTTCAACGCATACTTGTCTTCCAGCATCAGGCCAGCAACGTCCTTGATGGCGTTGTTGGAGATGCAGATGATGGTGATCACGTTGCCAGCAGTCTGGGCAGTGGTCATCGTCACAGTGCCGGTGGTGCTGGACTTGATGTAGTCGTAGCTTCCGCCTTCACGCTGGAGAATGCCGTTGCGATAGACGGCGATCTCCTCCGTTTCCAGGAAGGAGAATGGGAACACAACCTGTGCAGCAGCAGCCGTTTGGTCGGAGCGACGGTAGGCAGTTGCAGGGCTGGTGCGGATCGTCGCAATCGTCACCCGTGCGCCCGTTGACGGAGCAAGGTTGAACGTCAGCGTGTTAGTGCCAGACGAGTACACGTAGTCGGCTGCCTTTTGAAGCAGTCCATTCACCCACACCAGAACGGATGACAGCCCGCTGGAAGACGCCGGAGCCGTGTAGTCGTAGGTTGTCTGGCCAGCGCCAGCGGTGAACTCCTGCATGTTGGAGAACAGCGGAGCCTCGATGGTCCCCACGTTCGTGCCAGCAGCACCACGAATGTCATCCGTAGCAACCAGCAGTTCCCAGTTCTCTGTGCTGGCATCGGTCATGAACTCAATGCCAGTTGCCGGATTGAAGCGCAGGCCAAGGCCAACGTCCACATTTCCGTCGGTGTCGAACAACTTCTCCAGCAGCTCTGCCAGGGTGTAGTTGCCGATCTCAGCAGTGTTCAGGTAGCGGATGATGTTCTCGAACTCGGAGTTCGTTGCCTCAGCGGATGCGTACCGGTTGGCAAAGTATTGGCGTAGACGTGACATTTAAGGCTCCTTCGTGAGAACACCGAGTCCGAATACCCGGATCATCTTGGTGGCTTCAAAGCGAAGCCGCAGTCGTAGACCGATGTATTCGTGAGTGAATGGGCGGATGAATTGGCGCTGCAACGGCACCCCTGCGTAGTCAGCCTGATCCGTGTCAGGCAACTCAAACTCGTAGGTGCCGAGGCTTCTCTGCGTCTCGTCCTCTGCGTCGATCAGAACCTTTCCGGCACCCGATGCGTACAGCACCAGCGCCAGCCCTTGCTTTGGGTTGAACAGGTCTTTGTGCCAGAGGATCGGAGTGACAGCGTAGCCATCTCCGCGAGGTGCATCGTTGGAGTACCAGACGCCAACCTTGTAGAGGCCAGATACGGAGCCGCAGAGATGTCGGCCAGCGATGTAGTCTCCACAGGTCAGGCCAGCGAACTTGGACAGCGACCACTTGATGGTTGTGCTGCCACCTTCTTGCATGATGGCCGACAGAGCGCCAGACAGCCGGTACGACACCAAATCGTTGACCGGGAAGAAGATGTGCAGCCGCCCTTCGTCAGGGTTGAAGTGAGCGTTGATCTTGCTCTTGTCAGGCACCTGAGCCAGCAGCGACTGGTACAACTCCTGTATGTCCTCAGACAGCGGAGTGGTGTAGACGGTAGCTCCGTTGAGCGCAGAGCGCCGCAGGGAGTGGATACCGGCACGGGAGCAGAAGAACACCTCGTCGCCAACCGGGACGATGGAGTTGTGGGAGACAGTGCCGTAGCGAACCACGAGCCTGGTGTCCAGCGCCCAGTTGCTGAAGTCCTGGTCAGCCAGGTACACCAGCACACGGTCATTGGTGAAGATGGCGAACTTGTTGGACTCGAACGAGGTGATGCCACGGATGCGGTCACCGTTACCGATCAAGTTCTGGACGTTGAAGCGGGCAGACTTCAGGACGGACACGTCGCTCTGGTCTTCTTCGTTCTTGTAGATGCGTTCGTTGTTCACACGCGACAGAACGATCTCGTTGGGGTTGCTGTCGAAGCCAGCAATGGCCAAGCGGTCCTGAATCTGGCAGATATACCGAGCGCCCTTGATGGTCGGAGAGTCGATCTTCGTGAACTCCAGACCGTCGAACGAGTACATGGTGTCTTGGCCAGCGGCCAGAATCACCTTGGCGTTGAACAGCGTCGTGCAGACGTTGGCATCTCTGGGCCAAACCTTCTCCACGGCAGCGTTGCGGTTCATGACGCGCAGCGAGGTTCCTCCGGCCACTCGTGCGGCATAGACAGCGGTATCAGCGTCCGAACTGAAGTAACGGATGTGGCTGATGTAGGCGTTGTCGGTGCCGTACTTGGTCAGGGAGGACTCGTTGGAGAGGTATCCCTTCGACGAGCAGTACAGGTTCTCGATCTCGGAGAACGGCTGCGCCTCCGGACGCTCCATCGACACGTCAGAGCGAGACGTGTTGATGCCAGCGAAGGCTGTGTAAAGCTGCGGCTTGAACTTGGTGGAGATGCGTCCCATCAGTTCACACCTTGAATCTCTTGATCCTGATCAGGGTAGTCCACGGCCATCATCTCGAAGGTCGCGCCTACTCCGAACTTCACACGGGTGAGCACCTGGTTCAACCGCTTGTAGTAGTCCTGCTCGTACCGCTGCGCCTTGGCAGAGGTCTGGTCAACCGCATACTTGGACAGGATGCCAAGCAGCATGATGTTGTCCGGTATTTCACGAATCTCTGACTGGTGGGTGTAGTAGGAAATCGACACCCCCTTCTTCCAATATGGATGCTCCATCACGTCATCGAGAACGCTGTTGGCGTAGTCCATGAACATGAGGGTGGTTTCAGCATCCACAGTGGAAGGAGACATCTCTCCATATCTCCGCAGTGCGCGGAGCGTCAGCACGTCCAGCGGGGAGTACGAGTCCCGAATCTGCGGAGAAGTGGAGGATGTAGCCATATCAGTCTGCCACTACGTTGCCAGAGACAAAGTGGAAGTGTTTCTCGAAGCCAGCCACAAGTTCATCGGGGACGAGGAACTCGACGAAGCCGTCATCCTTGGACCACTGACCGCTCAGGATTTCTCCGGCGATCTGGATGTCGAAGGGGTAGGAGTGCTTCTGGGTGGTGACGTAGACCTTGAAACCTTTGGCGGGAGCAACAGCGGAGAGCTTGCGCTTTTTGGGCTTCTCTACCACTTCTTCAGGGGCTGCCTGCACTTCTGCTTCAGGCTGGGTGTTTTCGTCTGACATTGGGTTCTCCAGTGGTTGAATGAAAGAAGGGCGGCGAGATTGCTCACCGCCGCCCTTGCTTACGCATCAATCAAGATCAGGCTGCTTGCCAGTTCTTGATGATCTGGTGGGGACGGCCCTGAGTCAGTTCCAGACCGCATTCGGTCAGGTAGTAGTGCTCTTTGCCGTCCGTGTCCGGAGCTTGGACGTCGCGCTTCAGCGAGGTGTCGCGGCCTTCGAGGTAGCGATACTTCACATAGGGCAAGTCCAGAACCAGAGCGGTGCTGTCGAAGCCGGGAATCTGGCGGAACATCGGGTGCATGATCACGTTCAGGTCGCCAGCGAAGGTGCTGTAACCAGTCATGTTCACACCGTAGGTGCCAGATACCTGCGTGGGCTGCCAACGGCTCTTGGCAATCTTTTGCAGGTTGGATACGACGCGAGGGCCGCAGATCATCAGCTTCTGCTTGGAACCCCAAGCGAAGATGGTTTCGATCAGCAGGCGGTCGAACTCGTTCTCAGTGATCGTGTTCGCGGTGGTGAAGCCGGAGGCTGCATCAGTCACGTTCGAGATCATGTTGAACAGGCCACCGGTATAACGACGAGGCTGGTTCGTAGAACCGTTCTCTTCGTAGCGCTTGCCCCAGAACATGGCACGCTCGATGTCGGCCATGTGCAGCTTCAGAGCCTTGGTAATCATCTCCTGCTCCTTGTCCCCGGTGCGGAGATAGGTGGCTTTCTGAGTGGCTGTCAGGCCGATACCAGTCTTGAAAATCTGCGTGTAGTTGTAATCCGTGGTCGGATCGAACGACACAGGGGTGGGCTTGCCCGTACCTTCAGCATCGGCAAAGCCAATGATCACCAGCTTGTCACCAGAGTTCATAGCGGCAGCGGTAGAACCGGCAGCGCCACGAGTCATGTTGGTGAGGGAGGTCGTGCCAGCCACGGTGGTGGAAGAAGCACGCAAGATTTCGTTCGTGCGGGTGTTCAGCAGCATGACGCCGGGAACGACAAACGCATTGTCCGAAACGTTGGTGATGGTGATGGTGGTATCGCCAACCAGTGCCGAGGCATTGGTAGTCAACACACGAGCGGGAAGCTCGTCACGGAAGTGGTTGAACTTCGGGTCATCGGTGGATTCCGACTGAGCCATAGCCAACAGGGCGTTCAGCGGAGCGGTGCCGTTAGGCTCGATCAGCGTGAACAGTTCACGGTAGTTTGTGGGGCGGTAGTCAGTACCAAACTGACCAGTACCGCGCAATCCTTGCAGTGCAGACATGATGGTCTTTCCTTAAAAAAGGGTTACGTCAAAAGGGTCTTGGTCGGTTTCGCTCTTCGTCACCCACTCCAGCAGGAACTCAAAGCTCATCCAAAAACCGCCTCCATGCCTAAGCCGTAGCGGGCGTCAGAAGCAGTTGCGTGAATTTGCCATAAACACAACGCCGCTGCATCAAAATAGGCCAGACAAAGCTGGCCTATCGGGGTTGGAGCGGTAGAGGCTTAGAAGCCGCGCTTGCCCATTGCGCTGGAAACAAGGTTCGCCAGCATGGGGTCACCAGCCGACGGGGCAGCAGCGCCAGCCCCCGGAGTGGAGTCAGCCATGCCAGTGAAAGCCTGCCGACGCTTGGCCACCTCCATCAACCGGGCCATCTCCGGAGCGTTCCGGTTGGCCTGGTAGTCGGCCACCACGGTTGCCGTCAGTTGCGGGTTCATGAAGTCCGGGAAGTCGTAGCCACGCTGGGCGGCAAACACCCGGAACTGGGCACGGGACTCAGGATCAGCCGGGATGCCAGCCTTCTGGAAGGCGGCATTCAGGTTGTTGGCGATCATCTTGGTGGCAGCGTCAGCCTGCATTGTCTGAGCTTGCTGAACCTGCTGACCGGCCTGCTGAGTGGCAGTCTGGCCAGCCAAGCCGCCTTCGATGACCTTCTGGAACAACTGCATCATCTGATCCAGCTTCTGAGCGGTGGTCTTGGAGGAGTTGGCGATCTCCTTGAAGCCCGGAGGCAGCTTGACTGCGTTCTCTTTCTCCCACTGCTCATAGAGGGCATCAGGATCACCGAAGTTGTCTCCGCCAGCCTCGTCATCGTTGTCGCCCATAGCAGGCTTGGCTTGGCCCTTGCTCTCGCCCTGCTTCTGCTGCTGGCCGAACTGCGGGTTCTTGACGTATGCCTTGACGGCTGCGTCCACCAGAGCGGCTACCTCCTCCGGCTTGGCTTCGTAGCCAGACTTCTTGGCGGCTTCCATCATGCCGGTGACCACATCCACCACAGGCTTGTTGCTGGCCCACTGGTAGTTCAGGTCTTTGTAGCGGCGCATCATGCCGTCAAGCTGCTGGGGCGTGTACTCCCGGTCACCAACCTTCACGAAGGTGATGTCGGCAGCGTCCTTGGCTGCCTGATCCGTCGGAGAAACCTTGGCCTGAGCCTTCTCCATGTCTGTCGGAGAGGGGTCTGCCTTCGGAGGAGCCGGAGGAGCGGCGGGTGCCGGTGCTGCGGCAGCAGCGGGATCGCCAGCAGGGGCAGCGCCCGGAGCGGGGCCGAGCTTCTGGGCGGCGATTTGAGCGATGATGTCTTCGGGTCCAGCCATGATGATTCCTTTCAAGCCTTGGCGTTGGGGTTAATAAGCGTCTGCCGTTCAGCAGAGGCCACGAGAAGCTCTCCCTCCAATCTTGCGATCATGAGGTCGAGCGCATTCACAAAATTCCGGGCGGCGGAGATGGCTCCGCGCCTGAAGTCGATCTCTTTCTCCGACATCACAGGGTTGTCAGCCATCTGAAGGCAGGCATTCAAGATGTCATCCTTGATTGCATCCTTCAGAAGACTCCAGCCCCTGGAGTCCCTCATCTCTTTGAGGCTGCGGAGTTGGGACTCCAGCGCCTCTGCTTCAATCTCTGTCATTTGTTATCGCGTTGGTTGCTTATGATAGCAATCATTCTGCCACAACAGACGCCTTCTTCACTTCACCTATCAACAGCGCAGAGTGCCTCTGGATCACGTCGCAAATTTCACCGACGTTCGCAGTTGACGCCAGACGCTCCGCAAGCTGGGCCTGCGTCAGCAACAAAGCAGGAGAGCCAGCGTTTTTTGCAATGGTTGCGGCCAAATCCTGCAATGCCGCCTGAACCATAGACACCACGAAGTCATCAAAGTTGACCTCCAGAGTCATCTTGCTATTGGCAACAGTCACCCGAATCGGAGTCTCATTCAGCTTCTTTGCGAGAATAATTTTTGCTGGCATATCAATCCTTCAAGGCAAGGAACTTGCCAGTGGTGAGTGTCTGGGCGTTGGCGATGATGGCCTCAACAATCTGAGCAACGGTTGGGTCAAGCGACGCAGTGAGCGACCTGGTTGCAGCCTGCCAGACAGCATTGGCCGTCTGTTCCGCAGTGAGCGCAGTGCCTGTCACGACGTTCTGGTAGCTCACAGCGGAGTTCACCAGCGAGGAGACGGTGGCTGGGTACAGCGGATTCCCTGCCGCATTCCAGTACGGAGTTGGCAAGTCCTCCGAAAACAAAACTCCTGAGATGGCCACGACGTTTGGGTCGTAGACCAGCTTCCAGCCGTTCATCATGAAGAACGTTGTGCCAGTCTCTCCGCCAGGGATCGGGTCTTTGCCGGAGTAACGCATAGCTTGCTGCCATTTCAGGTTGTCATCTTGGCGCAGCCAATCCTCCCAGCGCGAGAACAGGTCCGCGATGGTGATCGAGGTGACGCCATCGTTGACGTACACCTTCTTGCCAAGGCCGTCGAAACGAAAACTCCCGTGCGTATCCGAGTCTCGGATGAAGAAGCCGTTTACGACGAAGCCTGATTCGACGAAGTTCATGCGTAGAAGTTAGGTGCGCGGTTGGGGGTTGCATTGCGGTCAGACTGGTAGTGGAAGTCAACTGTCAGGCCAAACACCTGACCAGCATTGTCAGTTCCGCCGTTTGTCACGCGCCGCAATGTCACCAGAATCAGTTCATCAGGCTCTGTAAGGGTGATGGCATCACCAATGCTGACCTCGGCAATCATGTGACGCCATGCGCCGTTCCAGCCAGCCTGCTCCACGAAGTACGAAGTCTCCGCAGTGAAGTAAGCCTGCTGGTGGCCAAGCGCCCTGCTCACCTGGAACTCCCACTTCACGGTGTTTTGGTCCGTGCCGTTTGTACTCCAGTGAGCGTGCAGCAGCGCAAGTCCTCCGGGCTTTACATCATGGTTGACATGGAACGGCTTTGCAAAGGCGTAGTCACCGATGTCAAAAGCCAACTCCCTCCGCAAGCCTGATGGTCCAAACGGAAGGTATGTTGGCAGGTTGCCCGTCGGGACGCCCTCAATCACAAGCGGAGAAACAAGGTCAACCCAGCCCGCCTTGGTGCGGGTCTGCAACTCGTTCAGGTTGGCCTCCATCTCGGCCACCGACAGAGCAGCGCCCTTAACCGTCGGTAGATACAGGTTGTCCATTGTTTACCCCTTATGCGTACACACGATCCTGCTCGGCTGTCACGGAGAGCTTGATCGACTTTGACTGAGTAATCTGACCAGTTCCGACAGCAAACTTGCCGAAGCCAGGGCGGATGGCGATGAGTGTCACGTTGCGTACAGAGCCTGTGGAGTAACCGCCCTGGGTGTTGCCGTTCCAGTCGAAGTCAAACGGAATGGATGTGGCCGTGATCGTTCCGGTAATCGGAGTGCCAGCCGCATTGTTCACGGTGACCGCTGTTGCTTCGCCGTAGTCATCTCCGCCAGGGGTGGTGGTATACATCAAGCGGTAGCTTGAGCCAGCGCCAACCAGTACGGAGTTGAACTCCAGGGTACCTGCTGCCGTGTAGTTGTTCTCGCGGAAGACGCCACCATCATCCTTGAACTTCACACGGTTCGAGTCTGCTGGCAGCACGTTGTCGATGTAGACCGACTGAGACGTTTCCAGGGTGTCGCCAACGAATGCCAGCAACTCGTCCTGAATCTGTCCGATCTTGGAGCCAGCAGTGCCGCCAGTGTTGATGTCAGTGTTCTGCCGCAGCAGGTACTGAATCTTGGCGTAAACCTGCTCCAGCGTTGCGCTGTTGCCGTTGATGATGATCTTGAAGTTGCGCGACACACCGGCAATGGTGCGAGTCTGATTTGCTGTGTAGTAGGCAACAGTGATGCCGGAGTACGGAGCGCCAGACATTGCCGCATCGCCAGCAGTCTTGTCGGTGCCAAGCAGTGCAGTGATCTTCAGGTCATCCTCGTTCGACACCAAGAAGTTCTGCTTGAACGGTCCAGTGCCGGAGGAGCCGGTATCAGCCAGGATGGAAGACTTGAACTTCTTGCCGTACTCCCGAACGAACGCCTTGGCGTAGGTTCGCTTGTCAAGACTCACGTTGTCGTACACCTTGATGCCAACGTTGAACTGGTCCGTGAACGGGAAGTTCGTCGGAGCATCTGCGGCTGCCAGGTGGTAGTACGGCTGCACCGTGGATGCTGGTGTGATCGTACCGAGGCCGATGAATCCGCAATACTCGGCAGTCTTCGTGCCTGCTCCGTTGTACTCGGCCCATCCGCCATCGCGCAGCGCATTGCGGGTATTGGTGTCAGCCCAGGCCCAGCCGTTCGGATTTGATCCGTCGGTGCCAATCTGAAACTGGCCGGAGAGGGCGTCAATCGCGTACATCGGGAATGGAGAGTCCTGGTAGGTTGAGGTTGCCCACAGGTCTACCAGCTTGGAGTACACGGCCTGCAACGACACGCCATCCTTGAAGACGAGGTTCCCAGCTTGGACGAGTTGGATAGTCCGAGCAGGTTCATTGATGACGATTTCAGTCCCTACGTTCAGAGACGCCTTGCTCGTGATTTTTGCCATGATTTACTCCTATGCGTATGACAAGTCAGTCTGAAGCTCGACTGGGATTGAAGAATTGGATGAGCCAAGTGCGAGGTTTCGCAGGTACTTGACCTTGTATCCAGGCTTGATGAAGCCAACGTCCACCGTCGGCGTCCCTTGGTATCCCCAGGCGTAGCTTGTTCCGGAATTGGAATCAACCTGCTGGAGGATGGTGCTTGTGCCAGCCGTCAGGATCACGATGTCAGTGCCAGTCGGTAGGCCGGTGAATGTGACAGTTGCTCCGGAGACAACAGTGGTGCTGGCCCCGGTGCCGTTGCGTACCGTCGGAGAGTTTCCTCCGGACACTGTGATCTGCACAGCGCCACCGGAGTTGTTGTAGACGGCAGCGTTGGTTGTGCCGTCTGCCCCGTAGCCGTTGAAGGTCAGACTGCTGAATGTGTAGTTGCCGGCGGCGGTCAACTCAATCGCGTGGCCAGTGCCAGAGGTGTTGAACGTGCATCCAGACACTCCGGCAGCCTCTGCCGTAGAGTCGATCTTCATCTGCGTCGCGGTGTGAGAGGCAAACGCGCAGTTCGTGATAACAGCACCATTGACATCAATGGTGCCGCTTGCTGCGACTGACGTGTCCTTCAGTTCACTTGTCGAAGACAGCGATGCAGCGCGAAGGTTTGCCAGCGAGGATGCGTAAGCCTTGAACCCAGAGTTTGCTCCGCAAGTGATGTTCCACACCGCAGCACCCTGGCCGCGAACAACACAACCATCAGACGTGTTGCCGGAGCCATCCTTGTTGCCAAGCTGGAACGTGGTTAACTGGCCAGTGTTGCCAATCAGATTGAACTCGTAGAGCGTGTTTGCAACAGGGTAGTCGCGCCACACAAGAACCTGATTCGTGTCCTTGAAAAGGCATGTGTTTCCCTGAGACGCAGAGCCAATGGTCATCTTGGCCGCGCCGTAGTAGATGCCAGCATTCTGGGTGATGATCCCCCATGCGTTGGCATTCAGCGAGTCTGTCGCGTACAGGCTATTGAATGTGATCGTGTCCCCAGCGGAGCTTGCCGTAGCCGTCAGCCCAGTGCCAACCTTCACGGAGTCAACGAACGCATTGTTCAGCGATGTCGTGACGCCAGTAAGCTGGCGATGCAGAAAGCCAAGAGTCTTAATGGCCGCCACGTTCATTGAGCCAGCACTGGCGTTGCCAGCCGATGACGGGTCAACGACGTAGCACTTCCAGCCTCCAATCACGTCGGTGTCTGAGCCGTCCAGATACCAGCGCTTGTAGTTTGTCGTTCCAAACGTGGCGTCAGAAGACATGTGGAATGACGTTCCGGCGTTGGCTTTGGTGGCCATATTGGCTGGCGTCGTGTTGTTTCGCCAAGTGAACACATGCTTGCCGGTTGCGTTGAATGTGGCCGTCAATGGCACAGACAAGCCGGAGTCGGTAGGAGTAACAGTAGCTCCGCACTTCGCCACAAGACACCCAGCGCCCTCGACCTTGCCGTCGGATTCAAGAGCCGGGTTACCTGACGATGTGCCGTTGACACGCGCCCACGTCCCCTGCGCCGTCGTTGTGTCGGCGGAGGTGACAAGGGTGAGGTCTGACGTTACCGATACAGCCATGCTTTACTGCCCCAGGATTTGGGTATTCACAAGGTCTTGGCACTCCTGTACCGTGGCACAGGCTGCGACTTGCAGCTTGAAGCTCTGGTACTGATCGAACGACTGGGCCTTGAATGCCAGGTAGTCGGCATGAACGATGCCAGCCTGCTTCGGTGTGTGCTGCACCCATGCGTATACAGGCGACTCGCCCAGTGGATGAGGGCACGCCATCAAAGGAGAGTTCTCCCGTGACAGAGAGCCGTTGACCATGTTCATTTGGTTCTCGTAGTCGCACCAGTAGCTATGCAGCGTGCCGGTTGCGTTGCTGTCAAACACGTCTTGCGTGCGCGACGAGAACCAGTTCTCCACTTCGGAGAGCGCAAGCTGCTTGGCTTGCTCCAGGTCGTATGTCGAATAGTCTGCTGCCATGTTGGCTCCTATGAATATGAGAGTGAGGAACGGTTGTTCCAGATTTGCGTCGATGCACCGTTGGCCGCATACGCAATCTCGGTAGGGAACCCGCTGCCGTTCATGGTGATCCTCTTGATCCTCCATGACGGAGAAGACGCGGCAGTGCCAGAGTCAGCCTCTCCGATGTAGATCGTCGAAGCTGATGGCTGGTCAAACAGCTTTTTCTTGATCGAAGCCGTGACTGTGCCGCCAGATGTCCCGGAGCTTTGTGTTGCTCGAACCCATGCAAGCGCATCCGTATCCCAGACATACGTTGCAACCTTGAATACCTGCTCGTCCAGGTCGTAGCCACTCGTCTCCGGGGACTGCTGGAGGAAGCCACGGTCGTCCACCGCGATGTACTTCTCCTTGGGGTGAACCTCTCTGGAGGTAAACCCTTCTACGCTAGGAGGATGGACAACACGGGCAAGCAGCGTCATGGTTATGCGCTCGGCAACACCTCAACCGTGTAGCCTTCGAGGATGATGTAGTCGGTGGCTACTGCAAGGTTTGCAACAATCGTCATGTTTTGATTGACGCTTGTGTCTACCGTTGTGGTCGTAGATGCAGTCGTTGACGCCGTTAGCGGAGCCGTTGCTTGCAATGACTGAGAGCCGCGATTGCGCGTCACCGACGCAAGCGTGCTGCCCGATGCCGTCGTGTATGTGCCGCTGACCGAACTGAGGCCGGAGCCTCCGAAAAACACTCGAACGATCTTGTTGTTAGCGTTGTTTGGAAATCCGAACGCCCGATGCTCACGAATTGCTCCATTCGCCCCCATCGCCCCGCCCGGCACCACAACCGTTGCCAGCGTGATGTCTGCTGCCGTGGTCTGCGTGTACGCGCCGTTGGCGCTCACGATGCCGGTGCCCTGCACTTGGCAGACTGTCGTGCTGGAGAACACCACCGGGTACAGACCAGCGCCAGTGCCAGCCGATCCGGCAGTCACCACGCCCGTGGGCAGGTAGATATAGACCGTGCCGCTGGGCTGGTACGGCAGAGCCGTAGTCAGCGTGATCTGGCCGGTGGCGTTGCTCGACCCGCTGGAGGGCAGGATGACGGGCACAGCACTCTGGGCAAGGATGTACGGGACAAGGATTTCGTCCACGTCGTTCACTCCGCGCAGCTTCGTCCCCAATACTCCGGGGCCGACCATCTCCAGCGTGCGTTCTTTTCCGCGATTCTTAACAGCCATGATTCACTCCTTCGGCCAAGCCTCAGTTAGGGTTTTGATGTCGTTGACGTGTCGGTCAGCGATTTCCGCCAATCCGCGATAGCTTTCTCCGCACTGCTTGAGTACGTTTGACTGGGCAGAGGCTGTGACAACGCAGGCTTCGTGGGAAGCTCTGGCGGCGGAGACGGCGGCGTCCGAAGCAGCCCGCAGGCCGTCAAGTTCAGAACGAGCACGGTCAGCATCAGCCCGAGCCACAGCAGCCCTAGCCGCAGCAGCGTTTTGCGCCAAAATGACGTTATCGGCGCGGCGAATTGAAACCGCTGCCGAAAGTCTGACATCAGCCAGTTCCTGTTCCGCACGCTCTTTCTCCAATGAGTCACGGTGCCAACCCTGCACCGTCCAGCCGCCAAAGAATGCCACAGAAGCAACTATGGCGACGCCAATTAGGCTGTACGGGAAAGGGATCACTTCGGTGGCTCCGGTGGTTTTCTGGTGCTCAGGTGCGTGTCAACGGCATTCCCGGCGATGAAGGCTCCGACGGTGGCGATGACAACCGTGGCGTACACGGAGTCGGACACCTTCCCGAACCAGCACAGCACAGCAGTCACAGCGCCAGCGCCAATGGCAGAGAGGAACTTGCGCCCGCCCAGTGCTTGCAGGTTGATCTTCATACGTCCCTCACTTCTATCCAGACCTCTTCACCATGCTCGATGGCATCCCGTATTTTTGGGAAGACACGGCTGAAGGCATCTCTTGATCCGGTGATTGAGTCGCCGTGGGGGCTGACATGGGTTCCGACAAGAATGCAACCGTGGGTGTCTGCTGCTGTATTTCCCGGATGGATTCTGATGCCCGTGAAATTAGGTACTCCCAAAACAAGAGGCAACTCGCGCTGAAAGCGATTGCTGAAAGTAACATCAACCCGAAAGCGACCAGCAGGTATGGCAGTTTCTCCATAGACCTTCTCCCCATCTGGACGAACAATGTCCTCAAGCGTGTAGCACATCTCTGTGCCGTCGATATACATCTTCCCGATGGTGCAGACTGGCCCGCAGGAAGACCGGATGACTTCGATGAGCATTGTTTTCCCCTTGAAGATCGTGACATTTCGGCCCAAGCTCATTCCGCTGCCGGAGGCTTATCTGTAGCCCTCCGCCCAGATGGCTCGTCCACTTTCAGGAGAGCATCAATTTCGTCCTGCAACGACTCTGGGATGTCGATCCCGTTGTGAGAAACCAGAGAGGCCAAGTGCCGGAGGGCCATCTCAAAGCGGGTGATCGTCCGTTGCTGGATGTGGACTTTGCGATCAACCCGGTGGAACTCCGCCCGGATCACCTCCATCTCGCTGGACATGGCCTTGATCGTCTTGTTCAGAGCCTCGAACTGGCTGGCAATGGCCTCACTGCCAGACTGACCAGCCTTCTCCGCACGGAAGAAGCTGATGGCCTTCATTCCAAGGATCACCAACAGACCGAGGGCGCTGCTCCCGGCGATGGCTTTCTCTGCTGCATCCCACTGTTCAAGACTCATTCTCTGCATCCGCAAGTGTGTGTGCCCCAACCCAGACCTCTCCGATCACCATTGCCAGAACGGTGATGTCGGCTGCTCCGTAGGGGCGTACAGAGTTGGAGGTGAAGCTGAGGAAGGTGAAGAGCCATAGAGTGAGTCCGAACAGGACAAACAGAAACAGGACTGGCTTGGGAATCCCGGCAGCAAGGTGCAGGGCAATGACGATTTTGGCTACTGCGTAGAAAGCGAAAGCTGCTGCCCAAGCAACCGGGGAGGCCACACTCAGCATGGCGTCGTAGGCTCCGCCCTCTGTCTTGGCAACCAGGAAGCCTACGGAGAACAGGGCCGCAACGATGGCCATCATGATTCGGACGGCCGTAACGTCCGCCAGGATGATGTTGATTGCCTTCCTGCCGATTGGTGATTTACTCATTTCGCCCCGCCGATTGCACACAAAAACGCCGGGGTGAGTTTAATTTTTTGGCCTCTTTTTTGCGGCCAAAGAGGCTAGTAACGCCGCAGGTATTCCTTGCCCCACTTCACCCGAACCTGAGCCACGATGTGGACAAACGGCTCCGGGCCAAGGTATGGGTGCATGTTGTGCGGCATGTGCGCCGGGAAGATGGCCAGCAGGCCCGGACGTGGACGGACGTAGACCGAGTGCCTGCTCTCAAAAGGCAGCCGGAGATCGGAGATTCCTCTGGACGGGTCTTCCAGAATAAATGTTGGCGCGGAGTATCCGTCTCCGGCTGCGTTGATCTCAGAGTCCGGGCCGCAGTACCCGTTTGGCCAATACGCCACCCCAAGGTCTGACTCAGACATCTCAGTGTGGGTGGAGATGTGGCTGCCGTGGCGGAGTACGACAGCCCTAGCCGTTACAGACATCTCTACTCGCCGCATCAGGTATGACTCAACGGCGGCGTGAATGTTGCGTATTAGCCACTCCACCGCTGGGCTTCCGGACTCCTCCAGATCGTAGACTTTCATCTCTTGGATGTGCGTGTCTGGAGCCTCTTGCTTCAGGGCCAACTCGCGGAGAAGCGGGTCAAACACTTGATGCCCGTCTAGGCTGAAAAGCTCAACCTTTGTCGGCCAAAGTGGAAGCGACGCAAGCTTCACAGAATCTTGTCCAAGGTTGTGCCGAGGTTCTTGTTCGGCAGCTTCGGGTAGCAGATCACGGGGATGCACACCCTCTCGTCGCCGTCAAACTGAGCAGAATCATGGGGGATGTGCCCCTCAAACGCCAAGATCGTCCCCTCTTCCGCCTTCACTCTGAAAGATGAGCCAATGTGGAAACTGGGGTTCTGGTTTGGCCACACGCGCTTTCCAGTATTCGACGGATCGTAGAAGTTTGTCTCGCCGTTTACGCCAGACGATGTAGGCCCAGCAACAGTACGCTTCGATGTTTTTACAGACGGGTAGTACGTCACAAGAAGCGGCTTCAGCGTGTGAGCATGCGGCATGATGCCGTCTGTACCCGTCTCCCGGTTTTGGCAAAACGGCTCCGCCATCATGTCAATAGGATCGCGGCAGTCGTAGTGATAAACAGTCTTTAAGTACGCTCTTGCCATCATGTCAGCCAAGATTGCGAACTTCTTTACGACTGGCTTATCTCGGAACAAGACAAGCATGTTGTGACGAGTGGCAGAGTAGTATTCCCCGCTTTCGTTGGCGGAGTAGGTGGTTTCTGTTTTCTCGTTTGCCTTCCACGTCTCCCACGCCAGAGCGGAAAGCTCCGCATTCTCTGCCGGAGACATCTCGTTCGCAAATCCTTGCAGCACGAACGACGGGAAGATGGTGTTAAGGCTGTCGATCCTCATGCTGAAACCACTGGTATCGGAAATGGCCTCACCTCCTTGTGCTCCATCATGGAGCCAAAGATGTCCTTGCGGTCATCTGGTAGCCAGTCTGCGTCGATCCAGACGGGTATGTGTCCAGTCATGGTGTAGATAGCGTATGCCATGTAGGCAACATTCTCTGTGTAGGCGTTGTTGCAGGACACATCCCACAGTCGGCCAGACAAGAACATGCAAGAGCCGCCGCACAAGTGGACAACCGGGCACTCGGGGCAACCATTGCGCTGAGACAGGTGTGTTGATGTCTTGAGGGCCACCGAGCCAAGATCGTTTATGTGGCCAATGTTGTGGCTCTCTCCTGCTGGATTTGTGGAGACTGCCGATACGTTTTGGCAAGTCAAGACATTCCCACGGAGGTCAACAGCAATGGCGTCCTTCTGATCCATTCCGCACTTCTGGCCAAGTGAGGTGATTGGCTGCGCGGAATTGACCGAGCGAACAAAGGCGTTTACCTTCAACCCAACTATCGACCATTTGCCAAGGTCAATGGACATCATCTCTTCCAGCGCCTTGCGCCGGAAGCTGAAACGTTGTGACTTGGTGTTCAGAGAGATCGCTGCACCATCATCGTCGTAGGCATCAACAATTCCACCTTCTCCAATTCCAAAGTCATCGGACTGGAGGAAGTCGCGGAAGTATTCGATGACAGGCCCGCGCTCCATGTTCTCTGCGTGCATCATCGTGTTGAAAGAGATATTCCTGCCGTAAGCGCGGAACAGAGCAAATGCACGACGGACAGTGGCAGCCACTGCTGGGTCTTCCAGCGGGTCTGGGCCGCGATGCTTCATACCGGGGCCGTCATGGGAAATGGCCATGCCAAAGCCCATTGCCAGCAGCCAGTCCACCTTCTCATCCGTCAGCAGAGAGCCGTTGGTGATGATGGAGAACTCTGCCTTTGGCAACTTTAGCCGCAGATGTTCTGCCAGCGGCTTGAGCGTCTTCCAGTACACAAACGGCTCTCCACCCCAGAACTCAATTCGCAAGCCTTCTCCGTCCTTGAGCGACAGATTGCCATCGACCATCTTCAGGAACTCGTCAATGTCGTCCGGGTTTGTCTCCTCGGATCGCGGAACGAAACGCTGTGAGCAGTAGGTGCATTCGTAGTTGCATGAAAGGCCAAGCTGCACCTTGAGGATGCGGACATCCTTCTGCTTTCCAATCGGTGCAGATGGGGAGTGCTGCTCTGCAATGCGATGCTCAAAACCATGAACCTCTGCGACAGAGGTGCCGTCATCGTATTTGAGCGAGGAGTTGTCTGTGTTGTATGTAAGCCAGATTTGAGAGCCGTCTTCCGGTTTCTCGCAGAGGAGCTTAAATTCAGGCATTGCCGTCCTTGATGGAGTAATACTGTCCGAGTTTTTCGCGGATGTGCTGCTTCTGCTTGATGACATCAGAAACACAGGAATCAACATCCTTCTGTGTTGTTGCGGCGTAACCCATGATGGGCGCATATTTCGCCGCAATCGCTGGCCTACTTTCCTCTGGTATCAGGCCAACTACATCCATTACAAGCTGAGACAGCAGATCAACTTGCTTCTCAAGGTCTGAAAGAGACTCAAGCGGGTTGATGTTGTATATGACGTTGAATTTTGCTCGACGGCCAACAACCAATTTGTGGCTTGCAAACTCCGGAGCGACGCCCTCAACAGCGCGTAGAACCGATTTACCTGGCTCAACTTTATGAAGCTCTGCTTTGCAGAGCACGCTAACGTCTTGCCAGAAAATGAGGTACAGATTTCCAGCAAATGCAACGGCGGAGAATGCCAAGCTGGCAAAATCATTGGTTCGCATGAACGCCTCAACGTCACGCCGTGGAGACTCCTCATTGTTCTCCACGAACTCTCCGTTTGAAACATTCAGATATACAGAGACTGGGACGGCCTCATCAAGCTGTGTGGGGTGAACTCTGTACTTAGCCGAATCGCGGCCTAGGTTTTTTGCAGAAACAATGCAGCCGCCAAGGCCGTCCGCATTAACCTCAAAGTACAAAGCACCGTCGTTTGTCAATACGCCATTCTGTGCGTTTGCGTGATGCAAGATGTGAAGCATATAGTTTCCTTAACAGCGGCACGCGCAGTTGCACTGGTACGTCTGGATGTAGCAGTTGTAGGCGCAGTTCTGGTACTGGCCGCAGTTGCAATCGTTTTGCAACCAAGACCTGTTATCGCAAGCGCAGTTGGCGCAAGCTCCATACGAATACGGCCCAAGGCACTGAAGCCCGCCGGGGTATGGATTGGAAAGAGCGCACTGCCCGCAGTTGCAGTTGTTGCAGTTGCACTGGCTGTCGCGGTTGTCCAGCGTGCAGTTGAAGTAGGCGTTGTTCTTCTGATACCAAGCTTTGTTGCGGGTGGCATTCAGGTTCGTTGCCCCGCCCTTCATGTTGGTGGACAGCCAAGAAAGACCCTTGTTGGTCGTGGCTGCTACGCCAGTCTCTGTGTTGATCTGACCGATGGAGACTGAATTTGGCGAGGCTGGTAGAGTCATTTCGCCTCCAGTGCGTTCAGACGCGCCTCAAGCTCAACCACTCGATTGGCCAGTGCAACACAGGCAGCCAGCGCAGCATTGCCGTAGGC
>JACCDQ010475863.1_pt1 | contig 35434 bp, 54 predicted proteins | sample 7446031 | NCBI WGS metagenome assembly JACCDQ01 (sample SAMN15323442, study PRJNA562643) | freshwater metagenome | isolation source: river surface water | place: USA:Blue River Watershed | collected 2017-08-17 | reverse complement strand
TTACAAAGGGGTTCGATGTATGTGATGTTGAAGATATTTTAATGGCTAGAGCAACAAAAAGCCTTTCTTTATGGATACAAATTGCAGGGCGTGGAGCTAGAAAAACATCTAAAATAGAAAAGCCTTACTTCCTTTTAATTGATGGAGGAAATAACAATGAAGAACACGGAATATTTTCTTTTGATCGAGATTGGCGAAAAATATTTTTTGATAAACAGAGAAAATCGTATTTAATTGATGAAATTGATTGTGAAGATTGCGGTTTTAGATTTCCAAAAAAAGAAAAAATTTGTCCTAATTGCGGTGCTATAATTGAAGTAGAAGAAATTGAAGAAGATCAAGAAAAAGAAGTAAAAGAATTTATTATTAAAGGCAAAAAATCTGCTCCAATAATCCCTAATTTAGACATAAATTTTCATATAGATAAAGGACATACTAAATTTGAAACATTAAAAATACTTCGTCAAAAATGGGTTGCTTTTTTATCTAAATTAGAAATAAGTGAAAGTGATTTTATTTGGCACGAAAATAAAGGTAGTTTTCAACTTAGATTTAATAAATACTTAAGACCTATATATTTTAAAGTAATAGGTTCCATATTAAAAGATAGTAAGCCTGTTAAATATTTAAGTTTATGCGAAAAAATAATAGTTGAAACTAAAAAAAAGATGTATCTTTAACAACACTTAAAAATGTACAATTATGAACAAAACAACCACAAAGGTAAAACTATTACTTCAATATAATACTTATGAAGAAATAGCGGAAATAATAGGTATAAGCCGAACCACATTATATAAAAGATTACAGTGCAATGATTGGAAAGTTTCCGAAATATATTTAATATCAAATTTATGAAATTCAGTTTATATCAAAACATAAAAGATACTAATAAAACAGATATATCATTAGATGATTATATTGAAATTATTAAAGTTGGTAAATACCAAGATTTAGTTTTAACAGCTAGAGCAATAAAAAAAGACACTCAAAAATACAAGGAACTTAAAAATCAAATGCCAGCAATTACTGGTTCGGCAGTTATGAATCAAGGTTCAAAAGTAGAAAGCAATATTCTTGAATTAAACGGATTAATTGTAATTGATATTGATGACGCTGTAGATTTGCAGTTGCTAAATAAAATAAATGAAGATAAATACACCTTTGTTTCTCACAGGTCTTTTGGAGGTGACGGTTTATGTATTTTTGTAAAAATTAATCCAAATAAATTTTTAGAATCATTTAATGAGTTAGGGCAGTACTACTGGGATAATTTTAATATAATGATTGATCAGTCTTGTAAAAATAAAAATAGATTACGTTATCTATCATTTGATCCATATATTTTTCATAATGAAAAAGCAAATAAGTTTATTGCTAAATCAAAAATAGTTAAAAAAAAGAAACAGGAATTTGTTTTTGTTCAAGATGATTTTAGTGATGTAATAGATAAATTGAAAGGTATTGATTTATGCCAAGACGATTATAAAAGATATTGCGATATTGGTTTTGCAATCGGTTCAAAATTCGGAGAATCAGGATTAAATTATTTTAAAGCTATCTGTCAAAACGGGTCAAAGTATAATGAAAAAGATATTGAAAAACATTATAAAAACTTTTGCAAGGGTGGCAACATAACAATAGGTACTTTCTATCATTATGTTAAAGAGGAAGGTATCGAAGTATATTCAAACCTTACAAAAAAAACAATTGCCACAGTTGCGCTCCAAAAAACACAAGGGGGTCCTACTATTGAAAGTGTAAAAAAACACATTACAGAGGTCTTGAAATTAGAAGTACCAAGTGATGAATTAATACAGTCTTTAATTGATTCAAAGCTAGATTTTCAAGTTGAAAGCGAAGATAGTGAAGTTAATCAGTTAAAGAATTTTATATTAGAAAATTATAATCCTTATCGAGATCATATCACTAATGAAATATTTATAAATGAAAAAATATTAGATGATATAAAACTAAACTCAATTTACTTTTCTGCTAAAAATTGTCTTGATTTCAATATAAACAAGTCAGACGTAAGAGACATGATTAATTCAGAAGCAACACCTGTAATAAATCCTTTGAATGAATTTTTTAGTAATAAAGAATTTGAGACAGGAAATATTGAAAAGTATATTGATTGCATAAAACCACAAAGTGAGTACAATAGATGGGGTTTTAAAAAATGGCTAGTAGGATCAGTTCATAATTGGATAAGTCCAATACATGAGACAAAAGTAAGTCCCCTTACATTAGTGCTTTGTGGTCAAAAACAAGGGACAGGAAAAACATCTTTCTTTAGAAATTTACTACCAAAAGATTTAAGAAAGTACTTAATTGAGCATAGGATTGACGCAAAAGATAAAGATAGTATTTACAATCTTGTAAAAGGTTTGATCGTGTTGGATGATGAATTTGGAGGTCTAGCGACAAAAGATGTGAAAGATTTTAAAAAGATAGCTGATGCAAATCAAATTGATATACGATTGCCTTATTCCGCATTTTACTCTAAAATGAAACGTAAAGCTTCTTTATGCGGCACAAGTAACGAAAGAGATGTTTTAAAAGATGTTACAGGAAACAGGAGAATTCTACCCATAAACGTTGAATCTATTGATTATGATTCTATGATTAAAATAAATACAGATGATTTGTGGCGTGAGGTTTTTAAATTATGGCGTGAAGATTTTGATTGGAAAATTTATAACAGCGAGGATGTTGACTACTTAAACGAAAATACAGGAACTAATATTGAAATAATGCCTATAGAAGAATTGTTTTTTAACGTTTATTCGTTAGAATCGGAAGACAGAAAAACAGAGGAAAAAATATTAAATCAGGGGCAAATTTTACATTACCTAAATACTATACATTCTGTCAATATTACTAAATATGATATAAAAGATATTTTTACAAAAAATAAAATTACTTATAAATCATATAAAAGAGGTGGTAAAGTTATTTTTGGAGTTAGATTATTCTCAGAACCAGTATTTATCCAAAATACTGATAATCAGGAAGAACCGCCTTTTTAAGGTAATAAGGTAATAAAAAGGTAATAAAAAAATATTACCTCCTAATCCCAATAAAGATAAGGCTTAAGACATAAAGTAAGGAGGTAAGGTAAATTTATTATAAACTTTTAAATATGCATTTCATTTTACATAAATATACATAATAATGAATTTTAATTTATTTCTAATACTCTCAAAAAATAAAATTATTACCCTAAAAAACATTACCTATGACAGAAGATCAATTGCAACAGAAAATTTTTACTTGGTATAACAATGAATATTGTTTGAAAAACCATATCCCAAGACACGTTATTTTCAGCGTTCCAAATGGAGGATCAAGAAACGTTATTGAGGCAAAAAAATTAAAAGCTACAGGATTACTATCTGGCGTTTCCGACCTGATAATTTTACAACCAAATAAAACATTATTCATAGAGTTGAAAATCGAAAAAGGTGTTCAGTCTGACAAACAAAAAGACTTTGAAAATGTTGTGTCTAATTTAGGCTTCAATTATTACATAGTAAGAAGTTTAGATGAATTTAAAAAAATAATAGAAAATGAAAAAACCTAAACCTCCAACAATCGACGAACTAATAAAAGAACGTAATCAATTGTATGTAAATGGAACCAATCCAAACAGACTAAAAGAACTGATACAAAAGATTGATTATTTTAATTATGGAATATGTTAAAGTTATGTTAAAACGAAATTAATGTATTGCGTAATTAAATAAGTGTCGTATATTTGTATAACAAAATCAAACAAATAAAAATTATGAAAGCAATAGTAAAAGAAATGGTATCTACAGGAGTTTATGATGAAAAAGCAATAAATAAATTTTATGCAAAACAATTAAAAGTTAATAATAGAAACTCTGAATTAGCTGAGGCTATGGTTAGAATTTATAAACACAATTTTTTAATAAGAAACCCTAAAAATATTTAAAATGATTAGTGCAATAGATTTTGAAGCAGAGAATTTTAATAAAAAATGTCTTTTTAAAGATGAATTAATTTCAGAAATTAGAATAATTTCTTTTAAAAAAGGAGCTGAATTAATAATTAATGAAGTTGAACATGTAAGAAATCAAATATATAATGAAATACCAACATGGACAAATATAGATGCGTTTGAATTATTAAAAATAATAAAAAAATCACTTGAAGAATTAGATGTAATTTTAAATATGAAATAATTATGGCAATTATAAATCAACCAATGTTTTTAGAAAAACTTACAGAATTAGAAAAAAGAGCGTATAAAATGAATGATGTTTATTGCATTGATTTAATATTTCATTTTACAACTATTTTTGACAAACCAGAAAATGAATGGTTTAAAGCAGATAATAAAATGTTTACAGAAACTTATGATGTTTGCATGAAATTATTTGAAATGAATTTAATTTGCAAAAAAGAAGAGCCTATATATAAAAATGGAAGTTTTTGTGGAAATAATGTTTATTTTAAATATAATAAACAATTAAAATATGTAACTCTTTAAAAAAACAAAACAATGAAAAGAATAGCAATGCGATGCAATAAGGAACAGTTTGACTCTATTAAGGATAGAATTAAAAATATTGATTCTATATTTGATTTTAAAAAATATCCATATTTAGTAACAAATAGAAACGGGGGAAATTATGTGTCTAATATAGCAAGAATTAATAAAAATAGATTTAACCGTAGGGTTTATGAATATTGGGATGAAAATATATTTTTAAAGGCTTGTGGTGTTGAGATTGAGAAAGTTTGGAATAGTTCTGAAATGCAATTCAGAAGTTTTCTTACTGGTGAATGGTGTGATTATGAGTCAGATTTTAAAATACGTGTTAAACCTAAAAACAACTACGACAAAGAAGTTGAAGCTTTACAAAATAAAGCCAAAGAGAACGGAATGAAAGTAATTATTAAATTTGAAGAGTTATGAAAACACCAATACAGGAATTTATTGATAGATTAAAATTAGATTTTAACTTATCATTTTCTAATAACATTATTGAAGAGTACTTAGAAAAAGAAAAACAAGTTATTATTGAAGCGTTTGAAAATTGGTTAAATTATCCTGATGGAGATAAATATTATAACGAAAAATTTAAACAATGAAAGAAATAGAAGAAGCAGCCGAGAAATTATATCCAAAAACACAAAATCAAGTTATAAATTTTGCTAATGGATTATGTAGATATGTATTTATAGAAGGTGCTAAATGGCAAGCTGAAAGAATGTATAGTGATATGCAAGAATATGCAACATTTTGTATTGAATGTGATAGAAAACAAATGCCTATATTGTTGGTAAAAGATTGGTATGAACATTATAAAAATGAACAAAATGATACAAAAACTAAAAAATAGCACAGATATTTCGTATCTTACCATACACGAATCTAATGATAAATGGTGGGATTATAATTATCAGATAACAGGATGGTACAAGGGTAATTATTTTTTTGTAACTTTGTCATCACGATTAGGTAAAGAAAAGATTGTAATATCTGATTTGACAGATAAAAAAGACGAATTTAAAGAGTTTATATATGGCTTATAGTCAAGAGAAAATAGAGTTGGTTTTTACTAAAATATGTGAACAGATTGAAACTGGTAGGTCTTTACGTTCTATATTGAAAGAGGACGAAAATATGCCTAGTAGCTCAACTTTTTTTATTTGGCTTAAGGAAGATGCCGTTAAATCGAAACGATACGAACTTGCAACCGACTTAAGAACTGATATTTTATTTGACGAAATCATTGATATTGCTTATAATACAGAGGAAGGGACCACTACAAAAGAAACTGAAAGAGGTATTGAAGTAACTACAGGAGACATGTTAGGGCATAGAAGATTAAAGATTGATGCTTTGAAATGGTCTTTATCTAAACTGAACCCTAAAAAATACGGTGATAAGGTTGATATGACAAGCGGGGGTGAAAAGATACAACAAACTCCATCATCTATAAACGTCCGTATAATTGAGAATAACGATGACGAAGAATGACATTGATTTTTTAGCTACAAAAGTATTTAGAGATATTTGGAATTATTCACAATCAGGAAAATATAAATTAATATGCGAGGAGGGCAGTTCCCGTAGTTCAAAGACTTGGAGTAATTTCCAAGTTTTGTTTTTAGACTTATTTGAAAATCCATTAACTACATGTACCATTCTTAGAGATACTCAAAAATCTTGTCGTGAAATTGTTGAGATTGATTGGGTTAAATGGTTGTCTGACCCTATGGGAAGAAAAAAACAGTTAGAAAAAAAAGAAATAACTGTACAACAATTCGATGCTTTTATAAAAGAAGAAAACTTAATGAAGTATTTTTTACGCAACAAAACAAACCACACTTGGACTTTTTTACATAATAATTCATTTATTAGATTTACTGGCTTGGATGACGAAGATGACGCAATGGGTATGACACAAGATATTTGTTGGATTAACGAACCATATAAATTTTCTCACGAAGTTTACAAGCAACTTTCGCAAAGAACATCAAAATATATTTTATTTGATTGGAATCCTAAACAATCTCACTGGGTAAACGAGGAAAAAAGAAAAGAAAATACAATTACTTTATTTTCTACTTTTGAGGATAATCCTTTTTGTCCCTTAGAATCTAAAATACAAATACAATCTTATCAGCCTATTTCGCATTGCACATCTGTTTTATCAGGACTGTTAAAAATTGAAGAGATTAAATTATATGACACTGATTTAAATGAAAAGAACCTAACTAAAAAGCAATTAAACGAAATAAAAAGATGTTTATACAATGAACAGACAGGGAGTGCATCATTGTATCATTGGTTGGTGTATGGTAGAGGTGAGAAATCAGAAAAACCAAACAGAATATTTAAAGGATGGGAACCTATCGAACCGTCAATGTTTGATAAAATACCGTATCAAAGTTATTACGCTACTGATTTCGGATTGAGCGCGCCAACAGCTAATTTAGAATTTAAATTTGATGGGGATAAATCTTTTTTCTTTAGAGAAAGAATTTATAAACCAATGAATCAAATGAAAGGTACTTTAGTTGAAGAACTTGATAATTTAAAAACAGACAAAACAAAAGAAAACATTTGTGATTCTGGCAATGAAATAAATCAATCAGAAAGCCGTAAATTAAAAAATGCAGGACACAATGTTGTTCCAGCAAAAAAGGGAGCCGGAAGTATAAGCGCAGGGATTGAGACAATGCAGAAATGCAAAATATACTATACAAAAGACTCTGTTAATTTAGAACACGAATATGAAAATTATTCTTGGCGTATGTATCAAGGAATACAAATGGATGAACCCGAACAAAATAATGAAGACCATTTACTTGATTGTGCTAGAATGGGAGTAAGTTGGTATGTTAGAACACGTAGATTGTCAATTTAATTTTGTATATTTATGGTATAAAACATTGAATTATGATAGGAATTTACAAAATAACATCACCATCAAAAAAAATTTACATAGGTCAAAGCAGAAATATTGAAAAAAGATTTATTCAATATAAAAACAACTTAGCAAAAGGACAAAAAGCATTGAACAGTTCTTTTTTGAAATACGGATATGAAAATCACATCTTTGAAATTATATGTTTATGTGAAAAAGAAGATTTAAATAAAAAAGAAAGATATTATCAAGATTTTTATAATGCTATGGGCAAAAATGGATTGAATTTGTGTTTAACCGAAACAAATCTAAAACCAAGAGTAGTTTCTAATTATTTCAGAGAAAACTTATCAGAAAGAAATAAGTTAAGGGTTTGGAGCGAAGAATCAAGAACCAAATTAGCAAGTAAGCAAAAAATAAATATGATTGGGAACAGTTATAAAAAAGGATTTAAACACAGCGATGAGTTTAAAGAAAATAGAATACGAATAATGATTGGAAATTCTAATACTTTAGGATTAAAACAAAGCGAAGAGTCACGAATGAAAATGTCAAAAAACAGCACAGTTAAAAAAGTTGTTTTAGATATAAATACAGGAGTTTTTTATAATTCATTAAAAGAAATATCTGATTTATACAAAATTAAATCTAACACTTTAGGAATGAAACTAAGCGGATATAAAAAAATAACACTCCATTTATTTACGCATAAATTGGTTTACAAAAGTTTTTAGGTTAAGTTAATTATTTTTTTTATATATTTGCTTTTATTATCAATGTTGTGAAACATCGTATTTATGGGATTATTTAATTTTTGGCAAGGTAAAAGTATCAGTGTGGAACGTGACCGCAGTGGTGTTTTTACCTATTCTTTTTTAGACCAAACAGGCTTTGTTAATTCAGAGAAATATCTTGAACTATCATTAAGCAATCCTGTGTTATTGGCTATTATTGCTTTGAGAGCTAAAATATATTCTCAAATGAAAATCACGCACTTAAATGCTGCTGGCAAACCAATTGAGAACAGCGAGATAATTAAACTATTCAAACAGCCTAATTATTTCCAATCACAAGAAGACTTCTTTTTTCAACAAATGTGGTTTTTATCAGCTGCTGGAACTAACTTTACATATAAAGTTGACGCTTTAAATACTACTAAAGCGATTTTCAATCTTATTCCTTCTGAAATTGATTTAAACAACACCGAGAGGGTTAAATCTTTCATCTATACAAAATCGGAGCTAAAAGCGTACGGTGATAGGAAAATAAAATATAAGTTAGATGGACAATCTTTTGATATTAAATTAAAAGATATTATTCCTACTTATGACTTAGCAAATGGATTAACTTGTAATTCTTTAATGAGTTCGCCGTCACGTTTAAAAGGAATTTCTAAAACTATTGAAAATATAGAAGAAAATCTTTTATCTAAAAATGTTAATCTAAAGATGAGCCAAAAATATCTTATGGCTAGTCAAGGAGATGGGAATGAAGCTCAAATTCAAGACACAGACCGTAAAGATATATTTTCTAAAATAGCTCAAAAATCTTTATTGATTACCAATGCAAATATCAAGGCTCAACACTTAGTTTCCGATATGAAGAGACTGTTTTTAGACGAGCAATTCAGTAACGACGCTTTGACTTGTCTTAATGCGTTTGATATGACTAAAGATGTTTTGAACTATTTCAGCAATGGCTCAAGTACTTATGAAAATAAGGAAAAGGCTATGTTAGATTATGTTCAGAATTCAATACAAACAGACGCTAATAATACAATGAATAGTTTTTCGAGTTCATTCGGATTGATTGACAAAAACGAGTCTTTACAAGCTACTTATAATCATTTACCAGTAATGCAATTGGTAATGAAAGCTAAGATTGAAACTTTAAAAGCCTTTCAAGAAACTTTGATATATGAAAGTCCAGAAGAACAAAAACGTTTAAGCAATGATTTTAAATTAATTTTAGGATTATGAAAGAGGTAAAAAAGCCTGAATTAACAAAGGCACAAATAGAGAAATTAAAGTCCGATAAAGAAAAACAAATGTCTAAAATTATAAAGAAATGACAATACATGAAATCATAAAAAACAAAGAGGAATTAATTGCAATTAAGAAAAGCGCAATTAAACATTCTGATTGCGTGTCAACTTTACCAATTAAAGATGTTTCAGAAACTATTAAATTAGCTATGGACGGAGAGGAAAGCGCAAATAAAAGGGTTATTGCTAACACTTATTATTGGCTTGATTCTCACGGTGATGTTCATGTTAAAGGCACTTTTACTAAATCTATAAAAGAAAATATTGGCAAGATATTTCATTTTGATAACCATAACCATTCTTTTTCTGCAAAAGTAGGGAATGTAAAAAGCGTAAAAGAAGTTTCTCTTAATTGGAGCGATTTAGGAATCAATAAAGAAGGCAAAACTATTTGTGTTATTGGAGAGTCAGAACTTATTGAAGATTACAACTGTCAGGTTTTTGACGCTTATAAAAACAATGAAATTACACAGCATTCTGTAGGTATGATTTATGTAAAAATGGATTTAGCCGTAAATAACCCAACGGAAACGGAATATTATAAAAATTGGACAGATATTTACCCATTATTAGGTAATCAAGAAGAAGCCGATAAAAGAGGTTATTTTTGGGTAATTAGAGAAGCAAAATTAAAAGAATATAGTTGTGTGTTATGGGATGGTTCTAATTCATTAACCCCAACAATAGAAGATAAAACGGAAGCCGTCGAAGACACTACCGAAATAAAAGAGCCGTCAATTGACACTCAAAGCGAACAACAAAAAGAATTACTAAAAGAACTATTAAACAAATTTTAAACAAATGGAAGAAATCATTAAAGAATTGGGTCAAAAGATTGACGCAATGAAAAACGAAACCGTTTCTAAAAGCGAACTTATCGAAGTGCTTTCGAAAGTAAAAGACTTGGAAACAAAAGGACAGGATGTTGCTACAATGAAAGCAGACATCGAAGAAGTAGCTTTGCGTGTATTAGGATTAGAAACAAAAGGAGTTCCTGCACAAGCGCAAGAGTCTTTAGGTTCAATCTTGGATGCTAAAAAAGCTGAACTTGCAGCAATGAAAGAAAAGTCAGGCTCAAGTGTTCAATTTACATTGAAAGCTGCTGGAACAATGGCTTTATCTACAAATGTTACAGGACAAGTTCCTTTAGCAGAAAGAGAAAGCGGAATTACTAGAATTGTAAGACGTAATCCTTATATCCTTCAATTGGTAAACGTTGGGACAATTATGTCAAACGTTTGGGAATGGGTAGAACAGAAAAATCTTGATGGAGGTGCTGCAATGACTGCAGAAGGTGCTGCTAAATCTCAAGCTGATTTTGATTTAGTTGTTGCTTCAGCTAATGTTAAGAAAGTAACTGCTTATATCAAAGTTACAAAAGAAATGTTGGACGACGTTGAATTAATGCGTTCTGAAATTGACCAAGAATTAACAGAGTTAATCAACTTGAAAATTGATGACCAAGTTTTGTCAGGAGATGGATTAACAGTAAACCTTAAAGGTATTACTACTACCGCTACTGCATGGGCAGCTGGAGCTTTTGCTTTAGCTATTCCAACTCCGAGTAAATGGGATGCTCTTAGAACAGCAATTAACCAAGTTCGTGTTAACTTGTTTGAACCTAATTACATCGTATTACACCCTACAGACGTTGCGTCTATGGAATTAACAAAAGACTCTACAGGTCAATATGTTATGCCTCCATTCGCTGCACTTGACGGAACAATTGTAAGCGGCATTCGTGTTGTTGCTAATACAGGAGTTACAATTGATAAATTCTTAGTAGGTGATTTCTCTAAATCAGGCGTAAGATTCAAAGAAGGTTTGACTATTAATGTGGGTTATGAAAATGATGACTTTACTAAAAACTTAGTTACTATCCTTGCAGAAGCTCGTTTAGTTCATAGGGTAAAATCTAATCATTACGGAGCTTTCGTTTATGGTGATTTCTCTGATGCAATTACTGCGTTGACTAAACCGTAATTATGAAAGTTGAGTTATTAAAAGATTGGGCGGGTCATAAAAAATCCGCCTTAATTGAAGTAACTGATAAAGACGTTCTTAAAAAAGGATTTGAAATAAAATTATTCAAAGAACCAAAAGAAGAAAAAACCAAAAAAGATGCAAATAGTAAATAGTACATACTTTAGTAATCAAAATTACATCCACATTCCGTTAGCTGTTGCAGACCCGTCTAGTACACCAAGCAACGCAACTGAATTAGATTATTTATGCGAGAAACTAGAGCGTGAAATATTACTTAATGCATTGGGTTTAAGTCTTTACAATGAAATAAAAGCGTTAACAGAAGTAACAATTGAGTTACCGGAAAACTTAAAGTTAAAAAAACTAATTGAAGGCGACGAATACGACAATAAAATATGGTTAGGATTGAATCATAATGATTCTTTAATTGCTAATTATATTTATCAGGAATTTGTCACTCAAACAGATATAAGACTTTCGGCTACTGGTGCAAAAAAAGTAAATCCTGAAAACGCAACCACTCAAACGCCAAGATACTTAATTGCAGGAGCATCACAAAATTTCATTAAACAATATCAAAGCGAGTATTTACTCGAGCCCTATATGGATGGTAATTTTATTGATTGGTACGGATGCAATGGCGCAGAAAAAAGTCTTTACGGTTATTTGATGGACAAACAAGCCGATTTTGCTAATTGGAAACCCGAATACTTTAAAGTTTACGACACAAAAAATAGTTTCGGTATATGATAGTTTTTGAAGAAAAGATAAGAGAATTAATCACATTAATGCCACAATGGAACGGTACACACGATGTTCGTTATGATTGGGGAACTATTGATGTATTAAATAAATTCTTGATTCTTAAAGAAAGCGTATCAAAATACCCGCTTATTTGGTTAGTGACTTCAAAAGACACAGATGACCTTTTAAGGAATCGAGTTACAAGAAATGCCCGTTTTGTTATCGCAACACGTTCGAATGATGTTGACGCTTTTAATGCTACACAGTATCAAACAGATTACAAAAACGTTCTTATTCCTGTTTACAATGATTTTATTACGCTTTTAAATAGTAGTGGAATTTCTAAGATAGTTGGAAGTACTATTGATAAAGAATTAAAGCCGAATTATAGCGTAAACGATAACGGCAAAGGATTAATAACTATTTGGAACGCTATTGTATTAGACTTAGAAGTTGAATTAACAGACGGGTGTATCAAGGAAAATATTAAATTTTAAATTATGGCAGAAGCTAAAGAAATAAAAAGCAAAGAGTTTACAGTAATAAAAGCTATTACAGTAGACAAATTGTATTTAGTTGGTTCTAAAATCCAACTATCAGATAAAAAAACAATCGAAAAATTAATCTCTAATAAATTTATCAAATGAGTTTAACAACACAAATTAACGCAGTAAATTGCGGGGCAAGCGGCATTTTAGGAACTGGACTTGCAGGATGTAGAATTGACAGAAAGCGTGTAACCGCTTTAGGTTTGGTTCAAAAAGGATTTAAATTTGCTCAAGAAATCACTAAAGATTACATGCGTACTTTACAACAAGAAGGTAAATTAATCATGTTGCAGGGTGTAGTTTCTTTTGAGGATAACACGGCAGATGACAACATCATTACCCGTGCAGGTTCAGGAATTAAAGTAGTGGCAGGTAAAAACCCTTATGAATATACAGCCACTTTTGACAATGGCATTAATTTTCATAAAGCATTAACATCTTTATCAGGATTCAATGCTTACGACTTGATTTTATTTGACGTGGATAATTCTATTTTCTTAACTGTAACCAAATCAGACGAACCAAAAGGTTTTACATTAGGTATGTTTGAAAATGGTAAATACATGGGAGCAAATGGAACTGATGCAGCAAGTCAAACAGTCGTATTACAATTGACCGAAAGAGCAGAAATTGACGAAAGAATGAGTTTTATTGAAAACAATGAATTAGACTTTTCTTACGGTGAATTGACAGGTGTTAATGAGGTTATCTTGACAGTTGACCCGATTATCACAGCTTCAACGTCTATTGTTGTAAATGCGTTTTTATTGGACAAAACACATCCAGTAGAAGGGTTATTAGTTGGTGATTTTGCGGTAACTAGAAATGGAGCTGTTATCACTCCAAGTGCTATCTCTTATAGTTCAACAACTAAAAAATATACTTTGACAGTAACAGCTAATACAACAGCTGATATCGTAACTGTTGATTTAGACGGTATTATTTTGACTTTAGCAGATGTTTTGTATAAGTCAGAAGAAAAAACAGTTGTAGTGACTGCTTCATAGTTGGTTAGGTTAATTAAATGAAAGGAGGGAAAGACGTTGCTTAATTGTAACGTCTTTTTTTGTATATTTGCTTTATGCCAACCACAATAAAAGACTATATCAATAAATGTAAATTCGTTAACTCTGAAATGTTGAACGAACAGGAGCGTATTGTTTTGGCTAATGAAACACGTATTTTAAGGCTAAATGTAGATGCTTTTCAAGATGGTATTGGCAGCGATGGAAACGTGTTAAATAATAAAAGTAATGTTTTTAAAGGAGTTTATTCGTTATCAACGCAATTAATTCATCCCGAAAAGATAGCAGGAACGCCTTATACTTTCTTTGAAACTGGGGATTTTTTAAGGGGTTTACAATTAGATCTACAACCATCATTAACTAAGTTCGATATATTTTCCACAGGAACAGGAAGCGGAGATAAAGCGTTGTTTTTTAGCGGTTACAAAAATCTATTTGGATTAACAAAAAGCAATACTGAAATCGTAAATTACGAGATTATACTGCCTGAATTAATGGTTTTTATTAAAAAATACTTATGAAATTCTACGATAGCATTGATATACTCCCTTTATACAACTTCGATAAATACCGAACTACAACGGATTTAAATTGGTTTATTGTTGGGTATGATGGTAGGCAAAAGAAAGTAAATTCAGAAAAATTGCAACCTATTGAAAAAATAATCTTAGATGAATATTTTAAAGCAATTGATGACCGTTCATTTACTAACCGCTTGCAAAAATGGTGCGAAATCGAAAACTTAAAACTAAAATATCATGTCGTAAAATCATTAATATCTCGTATGTGGTTAGGTTTTGGCGATAAAGAAATGGAAACACGCCTTTTATTTATTCGAGAATTAGCCAAACATGGTTATAAAATGGCTGAAATAAATACTTTAGACGGTGACGCATTTGAATTAAACCGTTTAAATTCGGCTTGTGAAGGCATTAAGACTCGAATTTCGTTGATTAAAATGGAATTAAATAAAGATGCAAAGGTAGAAAGTTCAAGCCTTGCAAAGCAATTGCAAATCGCTACAATAGGCTTGCAATACCCATACAGATTAAATCCAAAAGAAATAACCGTTTCAGAATGGATTGAAATAACAAAATTATTAGAAGAAAAATCTAAACAAAATTAATATGAACGCTCCAAAAATGCCTTTATCAAAAACAATAAACGAAACTAGACAAGTAGCTATTTGTGATAATTGTGGAAGCAGTTTGATTAGAAAATATTGGATTTATTTATGGGGCAAAACTAATTGTACAAATAAAGAATGCGTAAACGCTAAACAGAATTAATATGGAAACAGAATATAGAATAATGGAAGATGGCAATTATTTTTTCATTCAAGAAAAAATATATGAAGAATATAATTTAAAAGAATATTGTTTAAATTTATTTTTAATAGTGCCACATAGATATAGATGGAGTATTATTTGTAGAGGATGTTCTAAAACCCTAGAAGGAGCAAAATATAACCTTAGCAAGATTAAATCTGAAATTAAAACAGAACCTAAATATCATCAAGTATAAAAAACATTGATTATGGCAAATAGTGTAGATTTAATAATTGGTTCAGAGGCAATAAAACAAATTGAAAAAGCAATAAGCCTTTTAACTCAAGCGGATCAAAAAATATTAGATATTTCGCAATCATCATTAATAGCGAGTAAAAGTTTTGGAGGTATAAATACACCGTCAGGACTCGATAAAGCGGTTTCTAACACGAGCAATTTAAATACTCAATTAGAGAAACAAAACGCTATTATTACAAAATTGCACGCTGATATAGCTAAAAAAGCAGAGCAAAGCCGATTATCTGAAATAAAACTGCAACAAGCAAGAGAAAAAGCCTTTGATTCATTCGAGAAAAATGCGCAAAAAGAAGCTTCGATAGCTGAAAAAACAGCTAATGCATACAATAAAACTCAAGCACAAATAAATAGACTTACAGTTGCTTACAATGATTTAGCGCTTAGAAAAGAAAGGTATAATAATCTTTCTGAAAATGAAGAAATGAGATTAAATACTTTGCAAAAAGTAACAGAAAAATACAACGGAGTTTTAAAAGCAACCGATTCTACTATAGGTAAAAATCAAAGAAACGTTGGTAATTATGCTAGCGGATTCAATGCTTTAGGAAATTCTATTAATCAATTAACACGTGAAGCACCTGCGTTTGCAAATAGCATGAATACTGGTTTCATGGCTATTTCTAATAATATACCAGCTTTAACAGATGCTATATCAGGAATAAGAGCGCAAAATAAAGCATTAGCCGCAGAAGGAAAACCTACGGAATCAGTTTTAAAACAATTAGCAGGTGCATTGTTTAGTTGGAATACTGTAATAAGCGTAGGAGTTACTTTATTAACTGTTTATGGAGGTAAATTAATTGATTATGTTTTCAATACTGATGCAGCTAAAAAAGCAACAGATTCATTGACAAATTCAATGAAATTAAATCAAGAACAAACACAAAAAAATATATCTAATTTAGAATATGAAAATAAAATAGCTATTGAATTAGCTAAAAAAAGAGGCGCTTCTGAAAAAGAAATACACGACTTGCAGATTAAATTAGGTGTCGATATTGTGTCTGAAAATGAAAAAAATTATAATAACATAACCAAAAGACTTGATTCATTTGATAATTATAGATTATTAAAAAATCAAGGAGGAAATAAAGCATTTTTATTTTTATTAGATAAATTTAATGGTGATGTTGCAAAAGCTAGAAATGAATATAATAGAAGAGAAAAAACATATACAGATGAAAATAGAAAAATATTAGTTGATGCACAATCTAAATCGTACGAAGAAATAAGAAAAAAAAATAACGAAAACGTACTTTCTGATTTACAAAATAAAAATTCAGAATTAGACGCTCAAAAAGAAGCAAATAAAAAACGTTTAGAAGATGAGCAAAAATCTAATGATGAAAGATTAAAAAACTTATTTGAAGCTAACAAGAAAGAAATTGAATTGCTTATTGCTAAAGAAGACGCTATTTCAGGTAATGAAGTAAAATCTTATGCAGAAAGAGAAGATGCGCTTAAGAAAGCATCTTCTTTAAGGTTAATGGTTTTAAAATTAGAACAAGACGAACAGGTTAGATTAGCTAAAGGTGATTCAGGCGCAATCAGGTCGGCACAAGCTGAATTCAAAACAAATGTTATAAAAGAAGCCGAAGATTTGCGTAAAAAGTTAAAAGAAATTAACGATAAGCAAATTAATGAAGAAGTTGAAAACAGAAAAGCGGCTGAAAAAACTATAAAAGAAGCGCAAGACGGAATTAACGAAAAAGTGTTAATAAGTCAAGAAATAGAATCAAAAGCACAACAAGCTAGTTTTGATATTATAGATAAAAAAATAGCTAAATTAAAAGAGCTGCAAAAAGCTACTGATGATTATTTAAGCTCATTTACCAGTGAATTTGCAAGCAACTCAGGCTTCGGACAAACATTTGACACATTCTTCAAACAAATTAAAGGTGCTGATGGAAAAATGACCACCATGTTTGAGAATCTGCTAAATGGCGCAGAAACTACAGAAGAAAAATTTGCAGTTACATTTAATGCAATAGCCGAAAGCGCACAGGAAGCATTTAATTTTATTTCTAACGCTTCACAGGCTAATTTTGACAAAGAATATGAAAGATTAGAAAATCAAAAAGAAGTTGCTTTAAGATTTGCAGGCGATTCGGCAAGTGCAAAGGCAAAAATAGAAGAAGATGCGGAGAAAAAGAAAAAAGAAATAGCAGTAAGAGAGAATAAAGCAAAACAAAAACAAGCTTTATTTAATATTGCTATCGATACGGCTCAAGCTATTGTAGCCGCATTACCAAACATACCCTTATCAATTGCTGTTGGCGTTTTAGGAGCAACTCAATTAGCTTTAGTTGCTACACAAAAAATACCTCAATATTTTGAAGGTACAGATAATCACACAGGGGGATTGATGTTGGTTAATGACGATAAAGGAGCTAATTTTCAAGAGAAAGTAATTTTACCAAATGGTAAAGAAATAATGCCAGAGGGTAGAAATATATTGATGAATGCGCCAAAAGGCACAAAGGTATTAACTCATGAGCAGCAAATTCAGCAAATGTTAAACGAGAGAGGTATTTCTATGAGCGCAAATTTCGCAAAAAACAACGGTATGACTGCGCAAGAAATGGATTCAATTATGGAAAAACATTTCGCTAATATTCAAACAAGCCACATTTCAATTGATAAAAGCGGCTTTAATGAATGGAATGAAAGAAATGGCAACAGAACAAGACGCAACGAAAATAGAGTATCTAGAACAGGTTTTAAAGTGTAACTTATGAGATTTTATTTAAACTTCAAGTCAGATAATTACGGGAAAAAAGAAATCGACGAACCATTTGGAACAAATGATATTGATTTTAATCTTAAACAAAAGTCTAACGGTATGGGGCGTGATATTTCATTTTCGGGGGGGGATATTGTTTTTGAATTTGGATTATACAGAAATCATGAATTAGCACAGATATTATACTATAATCGAAAATTTGGCTTTGAATCCGAAGTGGTTTTAACTATAGAAATTGACGAAAATAATAAATACGATTGCGATTTAGATTTTGCTACCGCTGAAACAGACGATTTAACATATTTTAAATGTAAAGGGATAGAAGATAGTAAATTACAAATTATCAATGCTAGAAAGTCTGTAAAAGTAGATGTGTTTAGTAATAAAAGTATTGATGGTGATTTTATTGAACCTTTGGTCGCTGAAAATATATTTTTAAATTCAAAACCTGTTGTTCAGAATAGTCAATGGCAGCAAACAGTAGCTTTAGATAGAAAATTCGAAGCTACAGGAAGTACAACTAATTCAACTAAATATTATCATATAAATACATCTCAAGATTTAGTAAAATCAGAGATTGAAGATACTTACACTTTTTTTGAACAATATAAACAAGTTTCATCAACTCCAACAGAAAGCGATTATAAATTATTTACAGCAAAAAATAATACTAAAAATGTAAATATAAAAATATCAGACTTATTGATTCATTTTGATACAGATGTTGATAATGGAGGAGATGGATATGTTGATTTTCAATTACAGGTTAGAAATGGATTGAATTTTGAAACAGCAACCGTACAAAAACTTATTGATATTACTAAAACAGAAAATCAAACTTATGATTTTTCGGGTGGTTTTAATATAATGATTCCTGAAGTGGCAAGGGGAGAGTCTGTTTGGTTATTCTTTTATATGAAGATAAGGCAATCGGCTAATGTACCTTTAGTTACAGAAAGATTTGAAGTATTTATGGAAATATCAGGAATGAAAGTTGATATTAATTTAGAAAGTACAGGATTCAGCTCAATTGCATCATCTTTGAAGTTATATGATGTAATGAGTCAAGTTATCAAGTCAATTTCAGGACTTCAAATTAATTCAAATAGATTTATTAATTATCCTGATAGATTGGTAAATGGTAATTTGTTAAGAGGTATTACGGACAAACCTTTTTATGTAAGCCTAGAAGATTTAGAAAAATCTTTAACAGAGTTCAAAGGAGATTATGAGATTGGCAGCGATGGAAAAATATTTTTCGGGATTGAAGAAGATTTTTATACTGGGAATGAGTGTGGATTTTTTCCTAATATTCAATTTTCTGAAATGAATAAAACATATAATCCTAAACACACCGTAAATGAATTTCATTTTATGTATAAAAAGTTTCAATCTCAAAAAGAGAATGAACAAATAAATAGCGCTGATACTATACATGGAGAGGCTAAATATTCGTTTTTCGCAAAGAAAGTAGAAAATAAGAAAGTCGTAGAAATAGAATGGATAAGAGATGCTTTTTTGTTAGAAGAAGCAAGAAGAAAAGCTATTGAAATTACCACTAATACTTCATATCAAAACGATGATGATTTATTTATTATTGATAGTATTGCTACTACTGCCGATAAATCAATTTCAGATGTTTACGAATTTAATCATGTTTATAACACTGATTTAAATAAATTAATATTAAGAAGTGATGGAACTGTTAATTTTATTTCGTTGGGTATTGTTGTAGGTTCTAATTTTACTATTAAATCACCTGATTTAAACGCTGCTGATTATACTGTATTCGCTGTTAACGCCTCTGAATTACAATTGACAAGAGTTAGCGCAGGAGTTAATAGTTCAGGTGCTGACGGAATTAGACAAACAAAATTTATTTATTTTATTGATATGGATTTTATACCATATACAAATTATACAAATCAAGATTTCACAAGCATTTTAAATTTAAATAGCGGTGATAATTATAGTAATTTACGTAGGTCGGTAAGAAGAAATATAAATCAATATTGGAATAGTTATTTGGCAAGTTGCAATTTATACTGGAAAGACAAACCGCTTCAAAATAATTGGTATAAAAACAATCCATTATGTGAAACCACATACAACGGTAATACTGTTATTGAGGGGGCGCAAATAAATCCAAATAATCCAATATTAACACCTGTTTTATACAACGATATAGTTTTCGCAAATGTTGATTTTGCTGATTTTGTAACTTTGCAAAATAATATTCGTTCACAAAGGGGCTTTATTCGTACTATAGATAATAATAAAAGAGTCATAAAAGTCTATCCTATAGATATTAAATACTCTTTATCTGATAGAAATTTAAATGTAAAAGGTGAGGAAAAATTCGAGCCTAGCAGCATGACGATAAGTACGGAATTTAATTTTATATTAATAAATAACGAAACACGTGTATATGAAGTAATTGCAGAAATAAAACAAAATAAGTTATATATTTACGACGCTAATAGACAATTATTATACAATCCTGTTTACTGGATGGAAGTTAGTATTAATGGCGCTTTTGCAAGTTCAATAGAAGAATTAAAAGAATGGCTTAGTTTATTAAATTAATTTGTATATTTGCTTGACAGCAACGATGTGAATCAGGGCGTATTATGATAGTAAAACCATTAATTAATCTATTCAGAACAACTACAGAGGCTTTTTACTTCAAAAACAGCCCTGCAAATTCGCAATATATATTTACAGGAGTTCAGTTAAGACCTAATAATTCAGCGAAATATGTTCAAATTACCGATACACCCAACGGAATTAATCTTGAAGATTGGGTTGTTAATGTGGTTAATTTATGTACAGGCGAAAAAACTGATATTACGAATTATTTTTTAGTTGAATCTTTAACAAATTCAGATAACGGAAATCCTCAGTTATATTGGTCGCTTACAAATGTACCAATTGATTTTGGTTACACTTTAGTATATTTAGAAATAACGCAAACAATAGGCGAAACTTTTTATAGCAATCCTTTTTTATTCACCGCATACGAAAGCGAAAAAACTACGCAATTTCATTACAAGCAAAATAAGGATGATGTTTATCAATCAATAGGAATACAAACTTATTTTTTAGACGAGGACAAAAAAACAGACCTTACAACTTATTACGAAATTTCTACAAATAATACAGTTACACAAGCTATTAAAACAAGCTATATCCATAATTTTAGAACCGAATTAATGCCGAAATATACATTAATATCGCTTACTTATTTGTTGGAAAGCCCTGTTCTGTATGCTGATTATGTACGTTGCTATTTATTTGAAGCAATTGAAATACCTAAAAAAGTAGCTCAGGAAAATTTCGCTTCAATTGAGTATATTTTATCACCAAATATTAACGATAACTTCTTTGGTTTAGCCGATTACAACGGGATAGACTATGGGAGTGCTGATTATTCTGTATAATATGAAAAAACTTATTTTATTATTATTAATTTCTATATCTTCTTATAGTCAAACTTTTGAAGATATTAGCGATTTAATCGATTTAAATCTTTCTAGTGGAAGTAAAATAACAGCTTTAAAACATCGTGAAGTTGAACACGCTTTATTGAATTATATACAAGAAAATATTGCGCAAACTGGCGATATTAAGCGTATAAAATGCGATATTACATATCTTAATGACAATTTTGAAGTAAATGGTTTAGGTAAAAATTTACGATTAGGATGGGCAATTTGTAACGGTAATAACGGAACGGACAATTTAGCGGGGCGTGTTGGGATAGGTTATGGCACAGGATATTCAACACTTGGAGCTACTGGCGGTAGTAAAGACGCTGTTGTTGTTTCACATAGTCACAACGTTGTAATAAATGGACAAGGTGGAGGAGATGGATATGTTACATATAATGACGGTATAGGTTCTGCACATACATATACAACTAATACGGTAGGGGTTGATGGAACTAATAAAAATATGCAGCCTTATATAGTTCAATTATATATAATGAAATTATGAGTAGTTTAATAATTACAAAAGAAACAGGAAATTATTTTCGGTTTGAATTAGATGGAGGCGAAGCAATAAGAAATGACCAAAATAGGTTATTGACTGTTGGTGATTATTGTCACTTCAAAACAGGTAATGGAGCTAATATAATACAAAAACAAAATATACTTTACTCAGAAGTAACTTTGATTGCAAGTGGTAGTTTTACTTTTTTAAGCGTAACTGCTTTATGGAATAAGTTAATTGAAGTTGGTTTTTTTGATGGTTTGGGGGGAACGGGAGGAGGCTCTGTTGTTGATAGATTTGACGAATTATTAGATACATTTGATTATTTTGGTCGTGATGGTCAATTGTTATATGTTAACGAATCGGAACTTAAATTAGATACTGCGACTTTTAATTTATTTACAGATGCTTATAAAAATAAATTAGATGGAATTGAAACAGGAGCGCAAACATATGCAACTCCTGACTTTAATATAACAGATCCGAGTATCAGGGGATATATTGCTAATAAACCATCTCCCACGCTTAATTTTGTAACGTCTTTAGATTTTCCAAAATTATTAGAGCCTCAACAGGATTTTGAGTTACCGGAAGGAAAAATTGCATTATATGCTTTTGTAAATCAAGCGCCTTATTTTTTATCTACTGCCAACAACACAGGAGATTTTAATACTTTTACACAATCATTAACAACAGTTTCTTTCACAAATACTTTAGAAACCGGCGAATATTTAGTAATTTTTTATCAATAAACACACATGAAAAAAATAATTTATTTATTATTATTAGTTCCTTTTTTGTCAATTGGGCAAACAGCAAATGGAACAGAAACAAAAGTTAATGCTATTAGGGCGTTAACACCTCAAACGGTTACCGCTCCTACATATTTGACCACAATGGGGACAGATGGAACAATGGGGAAAGTTATATCTGTAATGAACCAAAATGCTAATAGCGGTATTTTGTCGGGTGGTGGATTAGCTGTTAATGCTGACCCTACAAAATGGGATTTAACAGGGGGTACGGGTTATATTTCGAATTCATTAACAGGAGTTGTTACGTCGGTTACATGGGCAACACAAACCGCTTTAACTACACCATATAGGACGACATCAGTAGCTACTTATGTTTTAATTAACAGCGCAGGAGCAACAGTGTTGCAAAATACAGCGCCAACACAGCAGCAATTTAGAACACATATATATATCGGTAAATTAGCGCATACAACACTTACAAATATATTATTTGCGGTTACAGAGCCTTCAAGGATGTTTGATACAGCTGGACAAGTTTCTGATTTAAATAGATTTTTAGGGAGTGGAAATGTTGATGGAAATGTAGTTACTTATAATGGTGCGAATTTAAATATTAATTGTAGTGCCGGTATGACTTATCGTGCGGGTGCTAACTATTTAACCGATAGAAATTCACCAAGTATCACAAGTGAATCTACTTTTACGGCTGGAACTTTTAGAAATAAATTCAGAAATGGGGCAGGTGGATGGAATGCAGTTAATACAACAACAATTGACCCTAATTATTATGATGATGGAACAGGAATATTAGCAGTAACGCCGAATAATAAATGGACTGTTAAAGTGTTTTGGAGATTTGGAGGTACAGGGACAATTCATGTTGATTATGGTCAAATAGTTTATGATACTAAAGCAGATGCTTTAGCGAGTATAGGCAGGGCAGTTGTAGTTCAAGACCCTGACAATGTTAGGGATGCTTCACGTAGGGGATGGCTAGTTGTAAAACAAGGGGCAACGGCTTTAAACGGCTTAGATGCTGAATTTGTTTTAGCTGATAAATTTGGAGAGCGTTCCACAACAACAGCTACAGGAAATTTGCAAACAGCTTATGATAACAGTCTAACACCACAGATAACTACCTCAACAGGATTAGGTTCTTTAGATTTAAAAAGAGGTTCGGCATCTGATACTGATAAGGTTTTTAGAGTTTTAAATGGTGCTGGTACAGAAACTTTTGGAATAACAGGGGCGGGAAATATTACAGCAGGTACTTATAATAGTTATACACCCGCAAATGACGCCTCAGTAGTGCATTTAGCAGGCACAGAAACAATTACAGGAGCCAAGACTTTTTCGGGTTCTCCTTTATTTGATTTAGGGGCAAGATATAAAACGCCATCTTTTGGGTATCAAAGTATAACTGCTGCAAATAACGGTTGGCTTTTTGGAGTTGGCTCTGTTACTCAATCATTGTTATTTAACGGCTCAACTAATTACGAATATACCTTTCCAAATACCACTGGGATGTTAGCTTTAACATCTGATTTATCTGTTTATTTACCATTAACAGGAGGTATATTAAGTGGTGGATTAAATGGTACAACAGCAATATTTTCAAGTAGCGCAACTGCTAACTCATTAACTGCTAGTAATACAAATCCGATTCTTACTCTTAAACGTAATAATTCAGCAACTAACGCAGCAGGAGCAATTAATTTTACAACTTCAGACAATACTTTAAAATGGCAAATTGGCGTCAACCAGACAATTGGTACCCCTTTTGAAATAAACGAGGGGGCTATTAATAGATTTAATATTGCAGTTGGTGGCAACGTCTTAATCAACACAACAACAGACAACGGAGTAGATAAGTTGCAGGTCAATGGGAGTGGGATATTTGTAGATAAATTATCAATAGGAAACTATAATAATTCTAGTTATTTATTTAGTGCCAAAGGTAGAAGCGCCACAGATAATGGGATGTTGGTTTTTGCTGGTAATAGTTCATCAAATAGCGCCTTTGTTGTTGGAGACTATGCTACTAATTCTTTATTTAGTATTAAAGGAAATGGAATTACATCAATTGCCAACCTATCAGGCACAGGAACACGAACAGTTATAGCAGATGCAAGTGGGAATTTGAGTGCGAGTGATGCAGCATCTACTGGTGCAGCATATACGCCTACTCTTTCAAATACTGTAAATGTTACATCTACCACTTTAGAAGCAGCTAGATATACAAGAATTGGAGATGTAATTACAGTTACCGTATCATTTACGACATCCGTAACTACAGGAGGAAATAATTCTCAAGTAACCTTAACTTTACCTGTAAATAGAGTGGCTACAGCTACGTTAACAGTTGGAGATATAACAGGTGTTGTTAGTGGTGGAAACGATTATTATGGAGGAATAATACAAGTTTTATCTAGTGGAACTGAAGCTAGATTATATTTCAAACCAAGCACCTCGGGTACTAATTTAGTAACAACTACTTTTCAATACAACGTAAATTAAATAATAAAAACAATGAAAAAAATAATCCTATTATTGCTTTTAACAGCGGGCGCAAAAGCGCAAAAAATACAACCAATTCAAATTGGTATTAATAAAGTAGCAGATAGCCTTAGCGTTCTTGTAATGCCTTTTAAAACGACAGATAAAATCTGTGGGTTATATTGGCAATTATATGATGATAAAAAGAAAAGAATTGATGAGGGAAATCTACAATTGACAGAAACAGAATTCGAGAATTGGGGACAAACAAATACATATATCGAAGATATAGCATTGACAAAATTAAATTTAAAACGAAAATAAAATGAAACAATCTAATTTTTTAAGCCTTAATTGGCGAGATATTGCAAAAGGATTATTGATGGCAGCATTAACTCCTGTAGTCGTTATTATTCAACAATCTTTGGAAGCTGGTACTTTCACTTTCGATTGGAAAACTATTTCAATGGCTGCAGTAGGGGGAAGTTTGGCTTATATAGTGAAAAACTTTTTTACTAAACCAACAGAATAAATAAATTTTTTAAACCACTAATTTTTACTAACTTAGTGGTTTAATTTTTATCCCCCAATAAAGCATGAATATATTAGAATTACTTAAGCATATAGGCATAGAATCCGAAACTTTTATAGCAGGCGCAAGCGGGGCGATTGTGTTTTTAACAAACTCAAACGAAATGACAAAGGGACAAAAATTTTTAACCGTACTGGCTGGTGGCTTGTCGGCTAATTATCTTACACCATTGGTGGCTACTTGGTTAAATATAGACAATAGGGCATTATATGGAATTGCTTTTATTTTAGGTTATTCAGGGATGAAATCAGTGGAAGCAATTATGAAAGTGTTTTTTAATAAGTTACAAAAATAATTATGGCAAATTGGAGCATACCAAAACATATAAAAGGAGATACTTTTAATCAAAGAAAAATAACTTTTCCTTTTGATATTACAGATTGCGTTATTAAAATGCAATTCAGAGTTACATCGGTTAGTAACATAGTTTTAGAATTTACGACTGAAAATAATACGTTTGAAAAAATAAGCAGCACAGAAGTATTAATGAAAAGCCGAATTTTAAACGTTTCAGCATCTAATTATATCGCTGATTTGGAAGTTACTTTTCTAGACGGAACTGTTTATACTTATTTCACGGCTAATTTACAAATAATTCAAGATATAACACGATGAACATAGTAATTGAAGAAATAGTAAATAATATCGCTTTAAACATTGAGGAAGTTGTATCGACTGTAACAATTGAGATAAGCGAAATGCAAGTGCCGGGTGCGGATGGTAAAAGTGCATATCAAAGCGCTATTGACGGAGGTTTTGTTGGTACAGAATTTGAATTTAATGAGTTTTTAGCCGATGTAGGTAATAAAGTTGATAAAGTAGATGGTTATTCATTGACTAAAAATGACTTAACTGACGAATTAAAATTGGCTTACGATTCGCATTTAATCGATATATCTAATCCTCATAATGTAACTAAATCACAAATTGGATTAAATAATGTTGACAACACAAGTGATGCAAACAAGCCAATTTCTACAGCTACACAAACAGCTTTAAATTTAAAAGAAGATCCTATAAACAAAGGAGCTTCTTTTGGGTATGCGCCTTTGGATATCAATTCAAAAGTACCGTTAGAGAACATTAATGATGCTTTGCTCGGAAATGTTCATTATCAGGGATTATGGGATGCTACAACCAACATCCCTAATTTAGACGTTGTTGAAGGCAAAGGGCATTACTATATTTGTACAAATACAACCGAAGCAACACGTTATGGGATTGTTTTTAATACGGGTGACTGGATAATTTCAGATGGCACTAATTGGGGTAAAGTAGATAATACTGACGCAGTAAGTAGTGTATTTGGCAGGGTTGGTAATATAACTGCTCAATCAGGCGACTACAATACAGGACAAGTTACCGAAACAACGGATAAAAACTACCAAACAGATGCGCAAAAACTTCACAATGATGCAACAAGTTCGATTCAAACGCAATTAAACGCAAAAGCTTTAGATAATGCAGTAGTGCATTTAGCAGGAACAGAAACCATTACAGGACAAAAAACATTAAGTCCGACGGTCACGGCATCTGGAGCCATAGCAAAAGGGACAAATTCAACTCCATCATTGATTGCAACAGCCAACAACGATGTTTTAATAGGCTTAGACATTGCGCCTATATTTAATAGTGGGGGTTTTACAGGAGTGCAGAATGTAGCATTAAGATTAAATAATCTCTTTTTATTAACCGGACCAGCTATTTCAACTAACACATATTTTAGGAACGACTTTATAGACAATTATTCATCTATAGATTTTGGAATAAGAACTAATAATAGTAATTTTTATTTAAGAACAGGTTCTACAAATAAATTTTATTTATTCAATTCGACCGGGAACTTTACATTACAAAACGGTGGAACGTTTACCGACAAAGGTGCAAGATTAGAGGTTAATGGTTCAACTTTGCAAAACGGCAACATTTACAAGGCGCAACCAGTGCCAACGGCCGCTAATGCTACTACAACATTAACAATAGCTAATTTACTAACTAATATAATTACATCTACAAATACCATTGCTATTTCGTTGACATTGCCAACGGGCACGCTTACAGATGCTGGCATATTAGGAGGTTTATTACCAGTTAATAATGGTTTCGATTGGAACTTGATAAACACGGGAACAGTTTCTGGAATCGTTACAATTGTGGCAGCAACAGGGCATACAATAGTTGGATCTGCAATTGTTGGAATAGGAGCATCGGCTGGTTTTAGAACGGTAAAAACAGCCACAAATACTTATGTAACTTATAGAATTAATTAGTATTATGAGATTAGACGAGAAAGGACTAAAATCCTTACATCAAAGAGAGGGATTGCGATTAAAACCTTATTTAGATACTAATGGAGTGCCTACTATAGCAATGGGTAATACTTTTTATTTAGATGGCAGAAGGGTTACTATGCAGGACAAACCTCTTACATTAGAACAAGCAGAACAATTAGCTAATTTAGTGGCTAATAATTTTGCTACTAGAGTAAATAAGTTGGTTATATCAAAAGTAAATCAAGACCAATTTAACGCCCTTGTGTCTATTGCTTATAATATAGGAATTAATGGATTTAAAGAAAGCAGTTTCTTAAAATTAGTAAATACAGACCCTAACGATCATAAAATAGCCTATGCTATAATGATGTGGGTTAAAGATTTAGAATTATTAGGTCGTAGATGTAGTGAAGTAATGCAATATTTTTCAAAAAAATAATGGACTATCAATACCTATCTTTATCAAATGCAGAGTGTATTCGTGAACAATTCGACACGGAAGAAGCGTTTATTGATTATTTAGGCATGGATTTTGTAGATTTACCATTATTACTAAATAAATTTATAGATGCAGAAATGTATCATGAATGTGCAATAATTAAAAAATTAATCGATGAAAAAATTATTTAACAGAATATCGTTTTATCTGTATGGTGGTAAAAAATTAACGCCTTCAGAATTTTAAACCACTTTAAACAGTGGTTTTTTTATATCTACAAGTGTTAAATATATGTTAAAATGAAATAAAATAGTTTCTAATTAATATATCTTTTGTATATTTGAACTCAGATAACAGAAGGAATACCGTTTATTTCTTTATTATAAAACAATTAACGTTTGAGTGTATGGGAAGTGGCGTAAAAACACACCCGAATTATTGAATTATTACTAATATTAAAAGTACAAAACTATGTTTAAATTAAGCCTTAAAAGCAATCTCTTATACACGATGTTATGAGATGGATTTCTACAGATGATAAATTACCATTATGTTATAGTACAGGTAATTGGGATGGAAAACAAAGCGACTTGTTTCTTGCCGAAACAATTACAGGAAAAAAATTCATAGGACAATGTTATGAAGGATTTATGGATGGTTCTGCATTTTTTGATTGGTATCAAGTGGATGAAGTTAATAAAAATGATTGGCTTATTACTGAAACTGTATCTCGTTGGTTACCGATTCCGTTTTAATCTATCTCATAACGTTTGATAATTGTAGCAGTAGCGTGCTGATACAAAATAACCTATCGGAATTTCCGAATAGTTGACAAACAAAAAAGAACACTAAATTAAACACTAACCAAGCTATTGATACAATTATTTGTTATATGATGGCTTTAAAACACAAAGATTATGAAATTAATATCAATGAAAGAAATGGTATTTGAAATAACAGGAAATTCAGAACCAAGAGAAGATTATTTGAAGCTTTTAAAAATTGAGAAATACGCTAATTTTTTAAATGATCCTTTAAAATTAGAAATGTTTATAGGTAAAGATGCTATTTTTAAATTTCAATGGGAATTTAAAGAATGGAGTGAAGCTGATATGGAAAATTCAACGGTAGAAGACTTACTATCTGATGACTTTGATGGTTATATATTAAATGATAAAGGAATTAAATACGTTTTTGGATAAGATATCATATAACGGTTCAGTGATATGTGCGGATTTTCGGAGTAGGAGTCGCTAATATTTCAGCCACAAAATTATAATACCAAGTACAAAAAAATAAATCAATAATCACAATGCCGAAAATCGCTCATATCACTTGTTAGGGAATCGGCTTTTTAACACCAAATATTATGTTTTACATTATTTCACTCACCCATACAATGCGCCACGAAAAATACATCACTTTATGGCGACCAGATAACAAAGGATATTGTTATTCAAAAGAAAATGCAGGACTTTATGAAACTCCTAAAAAAGACTATCACGATTCTTGTGATAATATGCCAATATCAAAAGATGATGCGGAAAAACTCTTTAAAAAATTACCCTACGATAATGTCGAAAAAGATATGATTCCGAACAATAAAGAAACTTGGAAAATATTAAATGCTAAAATGACAAAGAACGGTCTCGTGAAACGTGATGTTGTACAAGCTGTTCCCTAACTAATGGCTACACGCTATAAATGTATTACAATTATGAAAAAATAATGTTTTTTTTGTATATTTGTTTTTAAAAATATAAAAATTATGGAAAGTATAAAATGGATTGATGTTCCTAATTATGAGGGAATTTATAAAATATCTAATTTAGGACAAATAAAAAGTTTAGGAAGGTATGTAAAAAGCGGTAATGGTTATAAAACAAAAGATAGAATATTAAAACAGAGTATAAATAAAAAAGGATATTCTTATATTGTTTTATGTAAAAATAGCAAAAATAAATCTTATTCCGTACATTCTTTAATGGCGATATCATTTCTTAATCATATACCAGACGGAACCCATAAAATAATTGTAGACCATATAGATAATAACTCTTTAAATAATAAATTAGAAAATTTACAACTAATTAGTCAAAGAGAAAATTGCTCTAAAGATAAAGTTGGAAAAAGTTCTAAATATACTGGCGTTTGCTGGGATAAACAAATGAAAAAATGGAAAGTAAATATTTACATAAATGGAAAATTATTTTTTTTAGGTTTGTTTAGTAACGAATTAGATGCGTCTAATTGTTATCAGGAGAATTTAAAATATTTTAATGATAATGGAGAATTACCTATTTCAAATAAAAGAGATACCCTGTCTAAAACAAAGGCTATTCGCATTTCAGAAACTCAACACAAAACTTTACAAAAAATGAAAGAATATAATGTTGACGTCGGGCAATTCATAAGAAATGCAATTGCCGAAAAGATAAAAAAAGAACATTCAGAACTTATACCAAAAGTTAAAAAAGTAATTTGTCCTTTTTTGTTATTAATTATTTCAAGCTGCGGACATCGTGCGACTGAAATAAGAAAAGTTTCTATTCGTTCTGATTCTTTAATTATCGAAAACGAGCGTAATTTAACATCAAATTTACTCTTGAATGATATAGGATCAATAATTCCTTTTGACGCTTCAAAGCCAATGCAGATAAATGGTAATTGGTATTACAACGCTTCAATTAGTTATGATAAGTCACGTTTTGAGAATTTCCAGATAATCGATAAAGTAAAAAAAGTAGAAGTAAAAAAACAGGAACAAATTAAAGAAAAAATAACAGATAAAACGGATAACACTATTCTATACTTAGGGTTATTATTTATAGTGTGTTTATTTATGTATTTATGGTTTAAATTAAAACGTTAAAATTATGTTAAAATGAAATTTATTTATTGCATAATTGGATTTATAGTGTATCTTTACACCATAGAAACAAATAAAAAAATAGAAATTATGATAACAAATGTAGTATTATGTAGAAAAGGAAATATTACAACTCCTGTTTTTCACATTAGCGAAGACCAAGCTAAAAAAAACCTTAATGTATTAAAAAGCTACAATGAAAAAATTCTATTAACTTTTGACGAATTCATTAAATTAAAAGGTGTTATTTTAACTGTGAATTATAAAAAGTTTCACAGTGTGAAAAGAGCAATGAAAGCTGAAATTAAATATATATCAAAAGAGTATCCTGCTGATTTAATTTATTATTCTAACGTTTTAGAATTATGCAAAGAAAAAGTATAATCATGAAACTAAAAACGCAAATCATAATTGGCTGTTTAATAGCAGCCTATTTACCAATCAGAATATTAATCTCAATATTATTTTAATCATGGAAGAAACATTTGTAATTAATTATCACGGCTTAGAGTTGACGGTAATAGGAAATTTTGAAGAATCAGACGACACAGTTGGATATAAGGGAGGTTTTTCTTGTGAAATTATAGAACTTAACAACATCGATATTAAATGGATGCTTAAAGATTCAATTGTTGAAGATATTAACGAAATATGTGTACAGTTATGTTAGAGATTAATCACTTAGTAAGTAAATATTCAAAATTCATTCATGTATCTATTTACAGAGAATCTAATACAATGTATTTTAATGGATATGTTATAGAAAAAAATTGCAGAGAATTTAAAAACTTTGGTTCAATAGGAATGTGGAAAATTAAAAAACTTAAATAAATGGAAGAAAAATTTAATCAAATAAAACAACACGATGTATTTTTCGCTGAATTATCAGTGCATACACGTAAAGCAGTTAGTACAATAGCCGGGAAATGGTTTAATAAGAGGCAAGGCTTTAAAGTGCCTGAAAAACACTTAAAAATAACCGATATAGTTATGGATAAATGTTTGAAATTTGAACAAGAGGAACAAAAAGTTTTTGAAAAATATTTTATATCTAAATTATGAATGACCTAATACAATTCCAAAAGCAACGAATCGGGGCTTTAGAAAAACTTTGCAAAATGCAAGAGGACTTAATAAATGCTTTGACTTTAAGAAACGACGAGCTTATGTTTGACGTCGCTGAGGCAAAATCGCAATATAATATTTTGGTTAGAAATATTACCGTTATTGATGAAATTATTGAACAACCTTTAAAAAATTAGAAATGGAAGCATTGAAAACGGATTGGAGAAAATACAGAAAATCTACCCATTTAGCAAGTGCGGATTTAGATGCAATGGAAACCGATGGAATACCTTTAATTTTTACAATTAAGGACGTTAAATATGAAACAGGTGTAGATGTATCGGGAACTAAACAAGATGGTATATTTTGTTATTTTATTGAGGCAATTAAACCTTTAAAGCTTAACTCTACTAATAATAAAATATTAGCTGGATTTGCCAAACAAGATGGGTTAATTGGCAAAGAATGTCATGTAATTGAGAATTGGAAGGGAATGAAAATTGAATTATATGTTGACCGAAATGTTAAAATGATGGGGGCAATTACAGATGGTATTCGAATTAAACCATTAAGACCAAAAGAAAAAATAAAACCTAATTTTACAGAATCTAATTTTGAAGCAGCTAAAAAAGCAAATGCGACAATTGAGTTAATAAAGTCAAAATACGAAATAACTTTAGAAATAGAAAAAAAGTATGAACAGTATCGAACAACGTAGTCAGGAATGGCATAACCAAAGAAATGGTAAGTTTACAGCATCAGAGATTTACAAATTAATGGGTGTAAAAGGATTAGGGGAAACTGGTAAAAATTATGCTATCGAAAAAGCTATAGAACAGATATACGGTGAAATGGATGAAAATTTCGTTTCTTATGATATGATGAGAGGTATAGAATTAGAGCCTTTAGCATTTGCAAAATTTAAAGAAATTAAATCTTTGGAGTTTATCGATGTTGAAAATTGCAGTTTTTTTGAGTTAGGAGATAATGCTGGCGCCAGTCCTGATGGGTTAGTTGGTGAAAATGCTATTTTAGAAATTAAATGTCCAAAAGCAGACACTTTTTTTAAATTAGTTGCTACAAATAAAATAAATGACCAATATATTTATCAAATGCAAATGCAAATGATGGCTACAAATAGAAAAAAAGCGCATTTCTTTAATTACTATGTTTTCGAAGGTCAGGAATTTTGGCACGAAATAGTTATAGATAGGGATGATTCTGTAATTGAATTAATTCAAAAAAGAATCGATGAAGCTGAAAAAATAAAACAGAATTATATCAATTTAATTAATAAAAACAAACAATTTTAAAACATGGAAATAACAGGAACAGTACATAATTTAGGAAACTCGATAATTGTATCACCAACATATCAAAAAAGAGAGTTAGTCGTAAAGACGGATGAACAATATCCCCAGTATATTTTAATTGAATTTCCACAAGGTAAATGCAACGAGTATTTAGATAAATTAAACCACAATGACCAAATAAAAGTATCTATTAACATACGAGGCAGGGAATGGGTTAACCCACAAGGAGAAACAAAATATTTTAACTCCATTAAAGGCTGGAAAGTAGAGTCTTTATAATAATTCACCCCTTAATAAAATAAGGGGTTTTTGTTAAACTTATGTTAAAATGAAATAAAATAGTTTCTAATTAACATGTGTTTTGTATATTTACACAATAATAATGATTAAATTAAAAAACTATGTTTAAAAAAATTCCAAGTGCAAGCAATCTAATATACACGATGTTATGCCTTGTTTTATTAACAAGCTGCAAAAACGATGGAAATGTAGAAAAAACAAAACGATGGATTGAAAAAGCACCTAGACTAATAACAGTTAAATTTCATTCATTAAATGGGATAACCCTAGAAAAAAGATACACATTGATAGATTCTAAAAGTAATGTTTATAATACTGGTTGCGTAGAACTTTCGTTACCAGATACGCTAAAATAAGGAATAATTATTTGCGTGTTTCTTTTAGGGCGTGAATAATCAACAATGGCATCAAAAAATAAATCAACTGTACGGAAATACCGAACAGTTCAAAAAATAACTAATCTAAGCCTGAAAACAACACGCTATTATAGGATGTACGGCAACAAACAACAAATATTAATCAATAAAAACAATAATTATGTATAAAGCATTTCAAAACAAAAAGTATTATTTAGCATTTAATAGATTTCCTAAAACTGCAAAAACGGTTAGTAGTGTTTATATTACTGGAATTAGGAACTGGATATCTGACGATATGATTATATATTCTGTCGTGTTAGGGACTTTTAGAATTATGTTTGGAATAAAAACTCCTTATAGCTGCCGCAAGTCACAATAATATTATAACCTATAACTTTAAGCAATAGCAATTATGAAAACATTAAATAAAATTTGGGATTACATATCCTTTCAACTTTTCGGTAATCAAAAAAACATTTTTAAAATATAAATCATGAAAACAAAAATTGAAATTAAAAGCGTATTCGGAAAATTATTATTTGAATACGAATGCGAAAATAATACCGTAAAAGACACAATAAACGAGGCAAACCTACGCGGGGCAGACCTATACGGGGCAAACCTATACGGGGCAGACCTACGCGGGGCAAACCTATACGAGGCAAACCTACGCGAGGCAAACCTACGCGGGGCAGACCTATACGGGGCAAACCTACGCGGGGCAAACCTACGCAGGGCAAACCTATACGAGGCAAACCTATACGAGGCAAACCTACGCGGGGCAAACCTATACAGGGCAGACCTACGCGGGGCAGACCTATACGGGGCAAACCTATACGGGGCAAACCTACGCGGGGCAGACCTATACGGGGCAAACCTATACGGGGCAGACCTA
>JACCDQ011111556.1_pt1 | contig 35456 bp, 30 predicted proteins | sample 7446031 | NCBI WGS metagenome assembly JACCDQ01 (sample SAMN15323442, study PRJNA562643) | freshwater metagenome | isolation source: river surface water | place: USA:Blue River Watershed | collected 2017-08-17 | reverse complement strand
CGACCTCGGTCGAATCTTGCGTGCGGTCAGGCACCACCGACAGCGCATTGCCTATCCAGACATGGCCGAGCGCCACCCCGGTCAGCGGCATCACCTGCACCTTGCCAAAGCGTGTCGACTGCGCGAGCACTCGGGTCGCCGCGTCGATCATCGCTGTCGACGCCAGTTGCGGCGGTTGCGCGGCCACCTCGTCGAGCGCGCGATGCAGCAGCATCAGGTTAGACGGTGACAGGCGCATCGGATGGCCGTGCGGGCCGAACATGCGGCGTGCCATCACCGACTCCAGCAAGTCGCGCAGCACTTCATTGAACAGGCGTCCTTCGGGATCGTTCTGCAGCGCCTTGTATGCGCGCGCATCGAGCACCAGGCGATCGCCGATCCAGTCCACAGTACTGGCGCCCGTTCGCAGCTCGCCTATCCCCAGTTCCGACGGACCGTCCGTCAGGCCGAGCGCGCCGCACAAGTCATTGCAGATCTCGCCCAGGCTCGTCAGCGATTTGTCGGCGCTTGCCCAGCGCTGGCTTGCATGTCCGAGGCAGTGGCGAGTGTGGCGTGCTTCGGCCGGGTTGGGCAGGCTGCCCGGCGACAGTTTTTTTTCCGAGGCCGCGACTTCTTCGGTCACATGATCGAGCAGGTATTGCCAGTCCTGCGGCAGCATCAAGGTGCGCTGGCGTGCTGCCGGCGGGCCATTGGAGAAGCCAAAATCTTCATACACCGCATCGCTCCAGACCGACTCGGTAGCCACGCCGCTGAAGCCGGCCGCCTTCAGGAATGAGGCCAGCGCCTGCAACTCGGTCGTGCTCAGCCCTGACAAGTGCATGGACAGCAGTTCATTGAAGTAGCTGCGGCTTTCGTAGTCGTCGTCGAGTCGCGGGCACACCGATTCCACCAGCGAATGCATCGCGTCGCTCAGCAGTTCGCTGCTGGAGCGCAAGCCGAGCTGCTGGCCGCCGGGCTGCGACGCTTTCAGCAATTCCTTCAGCGTCAGCGCGGTATGGTGTGCGGCATCGAAGTAATAGCTGCGCACCTGGGTGCTGGTCCAGCTCGCGGGCGCTGGCGTCGATGTTCGGTTCAGGACCGAAGGCCTGTGGGATGCCGGGTGGCTGGCGGACGTGGACGCGACAGAGCATACAGGGCGCCGCGTGGTCGTGCGGGTAGCAATGGCAAGCATGATAAGGGTCTCCTTGTTGTTGGAAAGTGCAAACAGCGACCACCCCGTGCTTCGGGGTGCTTCTGAGTGCTTGCTAAGGAGACGTGGTTTGGATCAGCGGCCAGCGCGTGCTTGATGACGCGCAAGCCGGATCAAGGAGTAGTGCGGGTATCGTGCGTCCACAGGCGAGCGGCCCGACGCTTACTGGTAGCTGCGGGCGTCCTCGATCACCTTGCCATCGTTGGGCAGGCTGCCCGCTGCGACCAACACCACTTCGCCGCGCAGCTTGGTGACATCGCGGATGGCTGCCACGATGGCAGGGACTTCGGAGTGCGCCGCATCGACGTCGGCCACTTCGCAGTGCAGCGTCATCATGTCATTCGCCATTTCGCCGGTGATCACCAGGCGCGCCTTTTGCACCACAGGATGGCGACGTACGATGTCGGCCACCTGCGAGGGATGCACGAACATCGCACGCACTTTGGTCGTCTGGTCGGCGCGACCCATCCAGCCCTTGATACGCGTATTGGTGCGGCCGCAGGGCGACGCGCCCGGCAGCACGGCCGACATGTCCCCGGTCGCGAAGCGCACCAGCGGATAATCGGGATTGAAGGAGGTGATCACGATCTCGCCGACTTCGCCTTCAGGCACCGGGTCGCCGGTGCCGGGGCGTACGATCTCCAGCAGCAGGGTCTCGTCGAGCACCATGCCCGGGTTCACCTTGCCATCGCTGAGGGTCTCGTAGGCGATGTTGCCGATGTCGGCCGAGCCATAGGTCTGCAGCACATGCGGCACGCCATGCTCATTGAGCCACTGGCGCAGCGACGGCGGCAAGGCCTCGGCGCCGACCAGGGCCATCTGCAGCGAGGAAATGTCTTCGCCCATCTCCTGCGCCTTCTCGATGATGATCTTCAGGAAGGATGGCGTCCCTGCATACACCTTTGGCCGCAGCAGGTTCATCGCCTGCACCTGCATTTCGGTCTGGCCGGTGCCGGCCGGGATCACCGGGCAGCCGAGTTTCGCCGCGCCACCCTCGACCATCAGGCCGGCAGGCGTGAAGTGATAGGCGAAGCAGTTCTGGATCAGGTCGCCGCTGCGCGCGCCCAGCGCGTGGAAGGCGCGTGCATAACGCCAGTAATCGGCGCCGCGTCCTTCGGGGTCGAAGATCGGGCCCGGCGACATGAAGATGCGCGACAGCTTGTCGGTGGGCGTCGTGTTCAGGCCGCCGAACGGTAGCCGCGCCTTTTGCAGATCTTTCAGGTCCGACTTGCGCGTGACCGGCAGCTGCGCGAGCGCGGCGCGTGATGTCACATCATTCGGGTTCACGTCCTTCAGGATCGCAGCCCAGCCTGGCGCCTGCTTCGCGCGCGCAATCAGCGCGGGCAGCTCGGACATCAGCGACGCTTCGCGCGCCGCAGGATCGCGGGATTCGAGGGTGTCGTACAGGTCGGCCATGGCAGAAATCGAATTGTCGTGTCAGTCGCATGCGCGCCGGCGACAGCGGCCGGCGGTCTGGGCATCAGGGAAAGCAGCAGGGGGCGGGCGCTCAGGCCAGCCAGCGCTTGCGGCGGCGATAGAACTTCATGTCGCGGAAACTCTTGCGGTTGGCACCGGACATGCCGAGGTAGAACTCCTTCACGTCCTCGTTGGCGGCCAGGTCGGCAGCAGCGCCTTCCATCACCACACGGCCGTTCTCGAGGATGTAGCCAAAGTCTGCATAGCGCAGCGCGATCGTGGTGTTCTGCTCGGCCAGCAGGAAGGACACCTGCTCGGTCTTGTTCAGGTCCTGCACGATCTCGAAGATCTCTTCGACGATCTGCGGCGCGAGGCCCATCGACGGCTCATCGAGCAGGATCATCGACGGCTTGGCCATCATCGCGCGACCGATCGCGCACATCTGCTGCTCGCCGCCCGAGGTATAACCAGCCATGGAGGAACGACGCTGCTTCAGGCGCGGGAAGTAGTGATACATCTTTTCCAGTTCGTCCTTCAGCCCGGCACGGCTCAGCTTGCGCGTGTACGCGCCGGTCAGCAGGTTTTCCTCGATGGTCAGGTGGCCGAAGCAATGGCGGCCTTCCATCACCTGCGACAGGCCGCGCACCACCAGCTCGTTGGGCGTGAGCTGGTCGATGCGTTCGCCATTGAATTCGATGCTGCCCTTGGTCACGTCGCCACGCTCGCCGCGCAACAGCGTCGAGATCGATTTCAGCGTCGTCGACTTGCCGGCGCCGTTGGCGCCCATCAGCGCGACAATCTTGCCGCGCGGGACAGACAGCGACACGCCTTTGAGCACGAGGATCACGTGGTCGTAAATGACCTCGATGTTGTTGACATCGAGGATGGGAGCGCCAGCCGCAACGGATGTTGCGGTGGCGGCAGCCGGGGCAGCAGCGTTCATGGGTTCAGGCCTCAGGTCCTGTCAGGTCGGTCAGGTTGGGTGATAGCGCAGCCGTAGCCGCCTTACTTCGCGCAGGCAGGCGTAATGCCCTTTTCCTTCGCATAGGCTGCCGACGATTCTTCGAGCAGCTTGCGCACCAGCGCCTTGTCGCCAGTGATCCAGTTCTTCGACAGCGATACCCACTTCTTGCCGTCCCACTGCACCACCTTCACCGCGCCCGAGCCTTCATGGTCGTCGCACGAGGTTTTGATCGGCGGGAACATGTCGTGCACGCCCAGCGCCTTCTGGCGGGCCGCATCGATGTTCAGGTTCTCGAGGCCCCAGCGCACCTGCTCGCCCGTCATCGCCTTGCCCTTGCCGAACTTGCCCTGCGCATTGCGCATCGCCTCGACCATCATCACCGCCGCCGCGATGCCGCGCACGTACATCACGTTACCGACGCGGTCCAGTTCCTTCAGGCTGCCCTGGCCATTCTTGTACAGCTTGGTGCGGATCTCGTCGAGAATCGGGAATTCGCCCGGGGTCGTGAAGCTCATCGTCGAGAAGCCTTTGGCCGCTTCGCCGGCCGGCTCGGTATCTTCCTCCGAACCTGCCCACCAGACGCCGAGGATCTTCTCGCGCGGGAAGCCATTGCGCTGCGCGGTCTTCAGGCCGACCGCGCTCATCACGCCGAAGGTCCACATGATCACGTAGTCAGGATTGGCCTGGCGGATCTGCAGCCATTGCGATTGCTGCTCGCTGCCCGGCGGCGTGATCGGGATCTTGATCAGCTCGAAGCCCCATTTCGCGGCTTCGGCTTCCAGCACCGGCAGCGGTTCCTTGCCATAGGCCGAGTCGTGGTACAGGTGTACGATCTTCTTGCCCTTGAGCTTGTCCATGCCGCCCGACTTCTCGCCGAGGTACACGACCATCGCCGCAGCCTGGTTCCAGTAGGTGGTCAGCAGCGGGAACACGTAAGGGAAGACCTTGCCGTTGGCGGCGTCCGAGCGACCGTAGCCGAGCGTGGTCATCGGGATCTTGTCCTTGCCGACGCGGTCGAGGATGCCGTACGCAATGCCGGTCGACAGCGGTTCGACGATGGTCGCGCCGCCGTTCTTGCTCTTCAGGCGCTCATAGCATTCGACGCCGCGCGATGCGTTGTATTCGGTTTCGCACTCTTCCCAGGTCAGCTTGACGCCATTGATGCCGCCCGACTGATTAATCAGCGTCATGTAGTCGATCATGCCGCCGTAGAACGAGGTGCCGTTCGAGCCATACGGGCCGACGCGATAGGATAGCAGCGGCACATACTGGTCGGCGGCTGCCACGATGCCGGACGTGGCCAGCAGCACGGTCGCGGCCGTGGCAGCGACCAGGGTCTTGATGAGTTTCATCATTGCCTCCTTCGGGATAGGGATAGAGTGTCGAGAATGCTTGTTCGTCGGTTTTGTACGGGTGCTTTACGGTCGTGCCGTGCGATCAGCCAAGTCCGGGGCGCGCGGCGCCATCAATGCGGGAACGGCCACAGGCGCAGCTTTTCCTTCGCGATCTGCCACAGGCGTGCCAGCCCATGCGGCTCGACGATCAGGAAGAAGATGATCAGCGCGCCGAACACCATCAGTTCAAGGTTCGAGGCCACCGCGGTCGAAATGCCGGCTGCATGCACGACCGTGCTCAGTACGATGGGCAGCAGCACGATGAAGGCAGCGCCCAGGAAGGAACCGAGGATGGAACCGAGGCCGCCGATGATCACCATGAACAGCACACGGAACGACAGGTCCAGCCCGTAAGCCTCGGGCTCGACGGTGCCCAGATACGCATACGCATACAAGGCGCCGGCCACGCCGCAGTAGAAGGAGCTGACGGCGAAGGCGAGCAGCTTGGTGTGCATCAGGCGGATGCCGATCACTTCAGCGGCCACGTCCATGTCGCGCACCGCCATCCAGCAGCGGCCGATATTGGAGCGCACCATGTTCTTGGCCGCCAGCGCCAGCACCGTGACAATGCCCAGCACCAGCAGGTACTTGGCATCCGGCGTCTCGAAGTCGATGCCGAGGATGCTCATCTTCTGCGCGGTGATCACGCCCGACGAGCTGAAGTTCGTGAACCAGCGCACCTTGGTCAGCGCCCACAATACGAAGAATTGCGTCGCCAGCGTCGACGCAGCCAGATAGAAGCCGCGCACCCGCAGCGACGGCAGGCCGAACACGATGCCGACCATCGCGGCGCAGACGCCACCGAGTGCAAAGGCCGCCAGCAGCGGAATGCCCGGCACGCGCAGCATGAAGTTATACGACGCAAACGCGCCGACGGCCATGAAGGCGGCCGAGCCCAGCGACAGCTGGCCGGCATAGCCAGTCAGGATGTTCAGGCCGAGTGCCGCCAGTGACAGCACCAGGAAAGGAATCAGGATCGCCGAAAAGAAATACGGCGACGCCACTTGCGGCACGACGACGAAGGCCACGATCAGCAGCAATGCGATCGCGATCCTGTCCTGCCGTATTGGCAGGATCTGGCCATCGGCCTCGTAAGTGGTCTTGAATTGTCCGGCTTCGCGGTAGAGCATGGGTCAAATCCTTCTGATGATCTTTTCGCCGAACAGGCCTTCCGGGCGCACCAGCAGGAACATCAGCGCCATCACATACGGGAACCAGCCTTCGATGCCGCCGCCGACGAAGGGGCCGAGATAGACTTCGGCCAGCTTTTCGGACGAGCCGATGATCAGGCCGCCGAGGATGGCACCCGGCACCGACGTGAAGCCGCCGAGGATCAGCACCGGCAAGGCCTTCAGCGCCACGAAGGTCAGCGAGAACTGCACGCCATTGCGCGAACCCCACAACAGGCCCGCGACCAGCGCCACGAAACCGGCCACGCCCCAGACGATGCCCCAGATCTGTTGCAGCGGGATGCCGACGGCGAGTGCTGCCTGGTTGTCGTCGGCCACCGCGCGCAGCGCGCGACCGACCTTGGTGCGCGAGAAGAACAGCGCCAGTCCCGTGACCAGCGCCGCGCAGACCAGTGCGGCGATCACGTCGAACTTCGAGACGATGATGTTGAAGGTCGTGAGCAGCGATTCCAGCGGCACATCATCAATGCCGAGGTCGAGGCGCTTGACCTCGGAACCCCACATCAGCTGCGCCATGCCTTCGATGAAGAAGGTCAGGCCGATGGTGGCCATGAAGAGCGAGATTTCCGGCTGGTTGACCAGCGGTCGCAGCACCAGCCGCTCGATCGCCAGTCCCAGCGCGGCCATCACGACGACGGTGGCCGCAATCGCCACCCACAAGGGCCAGCCGAATTCGGTCAGCGACACGCAGGTCAGCGCGGCAAAGAACACCATCGCGCCCTGCGAGAAATTGAACACGCCCGATGCCTTGTAGATCAGCACGAAGCCCAGCGCCACCAGCGCATACATCACGCCTGACAGCAGGCCGCCGATCAGCACCTCGAAAAAGAAATTGATGCCCATGCCGTCCGTCCTCAGTGTGCAACGCCGAGATAGGCGTTGATCACGTCCTGGTTGTTCCTGACCTCGTCCGGCGTGCCATCGCCGATCTTCTTGCCGTAGTCGAGCACGACCACGCGGTCCGAGATATCCATCACCACGCCCATGTCATGCTCGATCAGCACGATGGTGGTGCCGAACTGTTCATTGACGTCGAGGATGAAGCGGCACATGTCCTGCTTCTCTTCCACGTTCATGCCGGCCATCGGCTCGTCGAGCAGCAGCATGTTTGGCTCGGCAGCCAGTGCGCGGCCGAGTTCGACGCGCTTCTGCAAGCCATACGGCAGGCGGCCGACCGGGGTCTTGCGGATATGCTGGATCTCGAGGAAGTCGATCACTTCCTCGACCTTCTTGCGGTGTTCGATTTCTTCGCGCTGCGCCGGGCCCGCATACAGTGCCTGCAGCAGGAAATTCGAGCGCATCTTCAGGTTGCGGCCGGTCATGATGTTGTCGAGCACGGTCATGCCCTTGAACAGCGCAATGTTCTGGAAGGTGCGTGCGATGCCGCTCTTGGCCGCCGCATAGGTATCCATACCCCGGCGCTGCTCGCCGTGATAAATGATTTCGCCCTGCTGCGGCCGGTAGACGCCGTTGATCACGTTCAGCATCGAGCTCTTGCCGGCGCCGTTGGGGCCGATGATGGCGCGGATCTCGTGCTCGCGGACGTTGAAGGAAATATCGGTCAGCGCCTTCACGCCGCCAAACGACAGTGAAATATGGCGCAGGTCGAGGATCACCTCGCCGATCTGGCGGCCGGTCGCCGCGCCGCTTCCCTGGGCATTGCCCTGGCCGGGCATCTCGGGTGCATTCATGTTCAGCTGCGCCTCCATCATGCGGCCTTGCGCTGCGCGCTGAAGGTCTTCACGTCGCGAATCTGCAGGTCCGCACTGATCGAGCCCTGACGGCCGTCTTCGAACTTCACCTGGGTCTCGATGAACTGGTGGCTCTTGCCCGCATACAGCGCATCGATCAGCACCGCATACTTTTCACCGATGAAGCGGCGGCGCACCTTGCGGGTACGGGTCAGCTCGTCATCATCCGGGTCGAGCTCCTTGTGCAGGATCAGGAAACGATGGATTTGCGAGCCGGCCAGCAGGCTGTCATGCACGAGGTCGGCATTGACCTTTTCCACGCAGTCGGCAATCAGCTCGTACACCGCCTTTTGCGACGCGAGGTCGGTATACCCGCTGTAGGGCAGGTTGCGACGTTCGGCCCAGTTGCCGACGGCTTCCATGTCGATGTTGATGAAGGCATTACAGGCGTTGCGGCCATCGCCGAAGGCCACCGCTTCCTTGATGAAGGGGAAGAACTTCAGCTTGTTCTCGATGTACTTCGGCGCAAACAGCGTGCCGTCGGCCATCTTGCCCACATCTTTCGCGCGGTCGATGATCTTCAGGTGGCCATCGGAATCGAAGAAGCCGGCGTCGCCGGTATGGAAGTAGCCGTTTGCATCGATGGCCTCGGCCGTATCTTCGGGCTTCTTGTAATAGCCCACCATCAGGCCCGGCGAGCGCACCAGCACTTCGCCGTTGTCGGCAATTTTCACTTCGACATTGGCCATGGGCTTGCCGACGGTATCGAGCTTCACGTCGCCCGAGCGCTGCATGCAGACGGTGACGCAGGTCTCGGTCATGCCGTACAGCTGCTTCAGGTTGATGCCGATCGAGCGGTAGAAGTCGAACAGGTCGGGGCCGATCGCCTCACCGCCGGTATAGGCGACCTTGATGCGCGACAGGCCCAGCACATTCTTCAGCGGGCCATAGACGAAGATTTCGCCCAGCGCATACAACAGACGGTCGGCCACGGAGACGCCGCCTTTCTTGTCCAGCAGCTTCAGACCGGCGCGGCGCGCCACCTTCATGAAGTAATGGAACATCGAGCGCTTGATGAGGCCCGCATCTTCGATGCGGATCATCACCTGCGTCAGCGTGTTTTCATACACGCGCGGCGGGCCGAAGTAATAGGTAGGGCCAATCTCGCGCAGGTCGGTGCCGACGGTAGCCGGCGATTCCGGGCAGTTCAGGCAGAAGCCGGCGATGCATGACATCGCATACGAATACAGGAAGTCGCCGACCCAGGCCAGCGGCAGGTAGCACAGCACTTCGTCATCGGGGCCGACGTTGTCGAATGCGACCAGCGTATTGCCGGTCGCGATCATCGCCTTGTGCGAATGGCAGACGCCCTTCGGCTTGCCGGTGGTGCCGGAGGTGTACAGGATGACGGCGACATCGTCGGCGCTGCCGGCGTCGACTTCGCGCTGGTACAGGCCGGGATCCTTCTGCATCAGCGCGCGGCCCAGTACCTGCACCGCGTCGAAGCCATGCAGACCGGGGGTCGTGTAATTGCGCAGACCGCGGCCATCGTCGTAAATGATGTGCGACAGCCCGGGCACGGTGGTACGCGCCTCGACCAGCTTGTCGACCTGTTCCTGGTCTTCGACGACCGCGAAATCGATGCCGGCGTTTTCCAGCACATAGGCCATGTCGGCTGCCGGCGCGTCCTGATACAGCGGCACGGCGACGCCGCCCAGGCTTTGTGCTGCGGCCATTGCCCAGTACAGGCGCGGCCGGTTGTCACCGACCACGGCCAGGTTCATCCCGCGCTTGAAACCCAGCGCCGCCAGACCGCAGGCAAAGGCCTTCACCTCATCGGCGAGTTGCGACCAGGTGGTGGTTTGCCAGATGCCCAGGTCCTTCTCGCGGAAGGCCGGAAGGTCGGGGCGCGCGTGCGCGTGCTGTTGCAGGAGGCGCGGAAAGGTGTCCGCCTGCTGGGTGTGCGTCTCCAACATCGGCTGTCTCTTTATATTTTTGTCGGACCGGTCACCATCTAGCCTTGCGTGCCGGTTTTTCATGCCATCATAGCCTCGTTCAACTATTCCGATTGTCATTTGCCGGACAATTACTGAAGTTTTAATTTTGCAGCGCAGCAGACGGATCATTCTGTGTCTGCGCGTCGCTATCGGCGCCGTGGCCATCATCGTTCCCTTTGTCATCGTCGTCCAAGCTGTCCTGTCGCTACCCGCATGAGTCTCGTCGTCCGCCCATCCCTGTCCGAAGCTTTGACCCAGACCCTGTGGGCCGGGACGCTCACACCCGAGCAGCTGGCGCGGGTGCAGCGCGAGACCACTGAGCGTTTCTTCGAAGCCGGCAGCTATATCTGCCGCAAGGGTGAACCGGTGGATTACTGGCTGGGCGTGACCGAAGGCTTGCTGAAGATGAGCAGCGTGTCCCCGCAAGGCAAGGCCGTCACTTTCACTGGCATGCTAGCCGGCGGCTGGTTCGGCGAAGGCTCGTTGTTGAAGACCGAGGGCCGCATGTATGACGTTGTCGCGCTGCGCGACAGCCATGTCGCCTTCATGCCACGCGCGACCTTCACCTGGCTGCTCGACAACAGCATTGCATTCAACCGCTTCCTGTTGAAACAGTTGAATGCAAGACTGGGCTTGTTCATTTCGCTGATCGAATACGACCGCAGCCTCGATACCGATGCCCGCGTCGCGCGGTGCATTGCGTCGCTGTTCAATCCCGACCTCAATCCCGCCGGTGGCGCCGAGCTGCAGATTTCGCAGGAAGAAATCGGCTACCTGTGCAGCGTGTCGCGCCAGCGCGCTAATCAGGCGCTGCAATTGCTCGAACGCGCGGGCCTGATCAAGCTCGACTACCGCGGCCTGACCGTGCTCGACCTGCAAGGCTTGCGCAACTTCTGACAAGCTGTTGTCGGAACTGTATCGCCGTTCCTGTTGTCCATCGGCTTGTCCTGCACGTTCCGCAAACAAGCAAAACTTTCCGGGGCGCTGGCATTCATCGGATGCCGCAGGGCCGGGCAATGTTGCCCGACCTCAGGCCTGCCTATGCGCCCGTTCCAGATATCGCTGCGTTTCATCCTTCCCCTCGCTGTGGTGCTCGGTGGCTTTGCGCTCGTGATGCTGCCCCTGGTCGATGAACTGGCGCAGCGCTGGTTCCTGCGTGACCTCGACACCCGTTCCGAACTGCTGGCCTCGTCATTGAATGCGCCGCTGAGCGATCTCGTCACCTTGCAGGATGCGGAGGGCGTGCATGCGCTGTTTGATCGATCGGTGCACGATGCGCATGTGCGGGCGATGGCCTTTTGCGATGCGTCGGGCCGCCTGCTCTATGCCAGCAGCGGCTTTCCGGCCGGGCTCGGTTGCCAGGGCAGGGCACCCGGCGGCTTGCGGGTCACCGAGAGCGTGCTCGAACAGGATGGGCTGACGCTGGGCAAGCTGGTGCTCGCGCAAGACACCAGCTTCATCGAGCGGCGCACCAATGAATTCCGCAATTACCTGTTTGCGCTGTTCCTGTTGATGTTCATCGTCATCTCCGCGCTGGGCGCGTGGATGGCACACTGGAGTTGGCAAGGCTGGATGCGCTCGCTCAAGAGCCTGCTGCGGCGCGATCCCGGGCGCGGGCCCATGCCGCCACCACCCGAATTCCGCCCCTTGTTCGGCGACCTGCGCGCAATGCTGCATGAGATGCATGTCGAGCGACACGCGCGGCAAGATTCGCCGCAGGCATGGACGCCGGAAAAGCTGCGCTCGCTGCTGCATGATGAACTGGCCGGCGACCAGGTGCTGGTGGTGTCCAATCGCGAGCCTTACATTCATGAGCAGCGCGAGCAAGGCATCGTCGTGCGTCGCCCGGCCAGCGGCCTCGTGACCGCGGTCGAGCCGGTGATGCGCGCCTGCTCCGGCACCTGGATCGCGCACGGCAGCGGCTCGGCCGACCGCGTCACCGTCGATGCGCAGGATCGTGTCAGCGTGCCGCCCAAGCGTCCGGCGTACACGCTGCGCCGTGTGTGGCTGACCGAAGACGAAGAGCAGGGCTATTACTACGGCTTCTCCAACGAAGGCCTGTGGCCGCTGTGCCATATGGCGCATGTGCGGCCGGTGTTCCGTACCTCGGACTGGGAACAGTATGTGACCGTCAACCAGCGTTTCGCCGAGGCGGTGGTGGCCGAGGCGCATACCGACGACCCGGTGGTGCTGGTGCAGGACTATCACTTCGCGCTGCTGCCGCGCATGGTGCGCGAGCGGCTGCCGAAGGCCACCATCATCATGTTCTGGCATATACCGTGGCCGAATCCCGAATCCTTCGGCATCTGTCCATGGCGCGAGGAATTGCTCGAAGGCTTGCTCGGCAATACGCTGTTGGGCTTCCATACGCCTTTCCACTGCAAGAACTTCATCGAGACCGTCGACCGCTACCTTGAAACCCGCATCGAACATGAGGCGTCGACCATTTCCTATGGCGGCGAGCTGACGCAGGTTGAGCCTTATCCGATCTCGATCGCGTGGCCCGAGACCGAAGTGCCGCTCGATGTCGTCCAATGCCGGCGCGACCTGCGTGACGAACTGGATCTGCCGTCTACGCACCAGCTGGCGCTGGGCGTCGACCGGCTCGACTACACCAAGGGCATTGTCGAGCGCATACAGGCCATCGACCGATTGCTGACATTGCACCCGGAACTGGTCGGCCGCGTCTCGCTGCTGCAGGTGGCGGCGCCCAGCCGTTCGTCGCTCGATGAATACCAGTCGCTGGAAGCGCGCGTGCGCAAGCTCGCGCTGCAGGTCAATCAGGACCATGCGAACCCGGTCGCACCGCCCATCCTGCTGCGCATCGAGCATTTCGATGAAGACCGGCTCGCCTGCTGTTACCGCGCCGCTGATGTCTGCATGGTGACCAGCCTGCACGACGGCATGAACCTGGTGGCCAAGGAATTCATCGCCGCGCGCGACGATGAGCTGGGCGTGCTGATCCTGTCGCAATTCACCGGCGCGGCGCGCGAGCTACACGAGGCATTGATCATCAATCCGTATCACATCGAACAGGGCGCGCAGGCGCTTTATCGCGCGCTGAGCATGCCCGAGGCCGAGCAGCGCGAGCGCATGCGCAGCATGCGCAGCGTGGTGCGCGACTTCAATGTCTATCGCTGGGCCGGGCTGATGCTACTGGATGCGGCGCGGCTGCGGCGCCGGCAGCGCGTCTCCGAGAAAATCCACTCCCACAGCCGCCAAGGGCTGCGCCGGGCGGTATGAGACGCGCCGCATGACGGAAGTGTTTTCGCCCGCAGGCTTGCAAGCCCTGCGCGCCTTCATCGCGCAACCCCTGCTGTGCCTGTTCGATTTCGATGGCACGCTCGCGCCGCTGGTCGCCGATCCGGATGCCGTCCTGCTGTCGGGCGCGGTGCGGTCGCAATTGCAGGCATTGCAGCAGCGGGTGCCGGTCGGCATCGTCACCGGCCGTGCGCTGGCGGATCTGCGGCCACGATTGGCCTTCGTGCCCGACTACCTGATCGGCAACCACGGCCTTGAAGGCGTGCCCGCGGTGGCTGCTGATGCCAGGGACGCCGGAGATGCCAGGAACGCCGGGGCGGCAGCATCGCACGCCGAACTGCTGGCGCAGGTGGCGCGCTGGAAGGCCCAGCTCGAACCCGTGGTCGCGCAGCTCGACCCCGGCATCGTCATCGAAGACAAGCATTACTCGCTGTCGCTGCATTACCTGCGTGCGCACGACCGCGAGCAGGCGGCGCAGGCGCTGCGGGCGCGGATAGCGGCACTGTCGCCGACGCCACGCATCATCGCTGGCAAGCTGCTGTTCAATGTGCTGCCGGCCGAGGCCGGCGACAAGGGCAGTGCGGTGCAGGCCTTGCTGGCGGCAACCGGTTTGTCACAAGCGCTGTATGTCGGCGACGACCAGACCGATGAAGATGTATTCCGGCTGGCGCAGCCCGGTTTGTTCACGGTGCATGTCGGCGCGGCGGCCGACAGCGCCGCGCAATGGTGCCTGCATGACTACCAGGAGGTAGCGCGCCTGCTTGACTGGCTGGTGGCCGAGCTTCCGATACAACGCCAGCTGCGCGCTTTAGGGGACGAGCGGCCATGAGCCATCTCGACCTCGCGCTGATCGGCAATTCACGCACCAGCGCGCTGGTCGACAAGACAGCCCGGATTGTATGGTGGTGTTATCCGCATTTCGACAGCAACCCCTTGTGCTGCAGCCTGCTGCGTTCGGATGAAAACAATGCAGCAGCCGATGCCTTCGGCTTCATCGACATGCTGTTCGACGGCAGCCATACGGTGCGCCAGTTCTATCAGCGCAATTCGGCCATCCTGCAAACGCGCTTGCAGGATGGCGAGGGCAATGTGATCGATGTCACCGATTTCGCGCCGCGCTTCTACCTGCATGGCCGCATGTTCGCACCGGCGATGGTGGTGCGCGTGATTCGCCGTGTGGCCGGCCGGCCACGCATCGGCGTGCGCATACGGCCGGCGCTCAATTACGGACAGTCGCGCGCCGCCTCGCGCACCGGTGCCCACCATGTGACCTATTACGGCGGCTCGCAGTCGATGCGCGTGACCACCGATGCGTCGGTGACTGCGCTGACCGAGGAAAGGCTGTTCTTCCTGCATGATTCCGTGACCTTTCTGATGGGGCCGGACGAGACCGTCGATGGCGCGCCGCGCGAGCTGGGTCGCAGCTTCTACGAATCGACCGCGTCCTATTGGCATCGCTGGGTGCGCAACCTCGCGATACCCTTCGAATGGCAAGACGTGGTGATCCGCTCGGCGATCACGCTGAAGTTGAATGCCTTTGACGATACCGGCGCCATCATCGCCGCCTGCACGACCTCGATCCCGGAGTCGCCGAATTCGGGTCGCAACTGGGATTACCGTTACTGCTGGCTGCGCGATGCCTACTTCGTGGTCAATGCGCTCAACCAGCTCGGCGTGACGGCCACCATGCAACACTACCTCGAATACATCCTCAACATCATTGCCGACTCGCGCGATATGCCGCTGCAGCCGGTTTACGGGATACGGCGCGAAACTGCCCTCGAAGAATGGGTGGCGCCTTCGCTGGATGGCTTTCGTGGCATGGGGCCGGTCCGGGTCGGTAATCTCGCGTGGAGCCAGATACAGAATGATGTGTTCGGCGCGGCCGTGCTGGCCAGTACCCATGCCTTCTTCGACACGCGGCTGGAGCGGCCGGCTGGCCGGCAGATCTTTACCGACCTCGAACGGCTCGGCGAGCAGGCGATACAGTGTCACTTGAAGCCCGATGCTGGCATCTGGGAATTGCGCGGCAAGCGACGCTTGCACACCGTGTCGTCGCTGATGTGCTGGGCTGCCTGCGACCGGCTGGCATCGATCGCGGCGCGTCTGCGCCTGCCGCAGCGCGCCCATCGCTGGGCGCAGCAAGCCGATGGCATACGGCAAGCCATCATCGACCATGCATGGAACCCGGCGCTGGGCAGCTTCGTGTCCACCTTTGGCGGCGAGAACCTCGATGCCAGCCTGCTGCTGATGGGCGAGTTCCAGTTCCTCGCGCCGGATGATCCGCGCTTCGTCGGCACCTTGCGCGCGATCGAACGGCGCTTGCAGCGTGGCGACTTCCTGTTGCGCTATGACGAGGCCGATGACTTCGGCCGCCCCGATGCCGCATTTACGGTCTGCACGCTGTGGTGGATCCTGGCGCTGGCGCGCAATGGCGAGAAGGCGCGGGCGCGCGAACTGTTCGAACGCGTGCTGTCGCGCCGCAACCATGTGGGCCTGTTGTCGGAAGATGTGTCGCTCGACGGCAGTGAATTGTGGGGCAACTTCCCGCAGACCTACAGCATGGTGGGCCTGATCCAGTGCGCGGCACGGCTGTCGATTTCCTGGGAAGAAGCCTACTGACGGCGCTTGCTCCCTGCAGCCTGCTTGCGGCCTGCCTGCGACCATACACTGCTTTGCTACAACTCGTCGCATACGAGCGACGCCGCCTGATACACCATGACTGCAGCATCCTGCGCCGTCCCGGTGGGGGGCGTGTTTATGCTCGACATCCTGCGCCTGCCCCAAAGGCGCGAGAGAGGAAGATCATGCGCAACAATCTCAAGGCCATCCTGTCGGGCGCGGTACTGCTGTTGCCGCTGGCGGCTCATGCCGACGATCCCTATGTGAAGCTGGGTGTTGGCTGGACCAATTATGGCTATACCGGCGCGCCCTCCGATAACGAGACAGGCGTCTCGATCGCTTACGGCGCTAAGTACGACAAGATGTGGGGACTGGAAGTGGGCTATGTCGATTTCGGTCGCGACAAGGCCAATAATTTCAAGGCCGAGACCATCTATCTCGCCGGTACGGGCAGCTTGCCGCTCAATCCTCAAGCTTCGCTGTATGGAAAGTTGGGCGTGGCGGTGAAGCGCCACAAGACCACGGGCGATTCCGATACCTTCACATCGGGCATGGTGGGCGTGGGCGCCAACTGGATGTTCACCAGGGAGTGGGGCGCATCGCTCGAATATGCGTATTACGGCAAATCGTCCGGCATTTCGATCGGCCAGACCACGCTGGCGGCGACTTATCACTTCTGATTGCAACCCGCATCTGTCAAGCTTGTCCCTGTCTTGCGCATGAGAGCCTGCCGGTTCGTGCGCAAGACCATTTCATCGCGCTGGAGTCCGTTCTTTCATCGGTCGCAGCAGTTCGCGCGCCAGCAATCATTTGGCCTTCGCAATTCGCTTGCGCGAAGCCTGTCATTTTTTAACAACCCCACCGTTATCAAGCGCGCAGCGCTTGCCTAGAATCCGCGCGTCCAATCCGGACTGCGCCGGCACTCCCGCCGGCTGTTCTCCACCTTAAGGAACAGGAAAATCATCATGCAGAAACCCTTGTTGGCCGCGCTGCTGGGCGTGGCGCTGGTCGTGCCGCTGGCCGCGCACGCCGAAGGCAGCTATGTGGGCATCAACGTCGGCGAATCCAAATACCAGGACTTTCCGACATTGGGCGGTGACAGTTCGAAGACCGTGGTCGGCCTGACCTATGGCGTGAACATCAATCCGAATTTCGATATCGAACTCGGCTACCTGCATCACGGCTCGGGCCAACGATCCGACACCGCGACGGCCAGCTCGCTGAAGCTGACCACGCAATCGCTTTATCTGGCCGCTGTCGGCAAGCTGCCGGTAACCGATGGCTTTGGTGTGTATGCCAAGGGCGGCTTGTCAGTCAACTACAACAAGGCCGAGGGTGTCGACGCCGGCGTTGCGGCGAGCGACACCAATACCAAGGCCGGCATCATCATCGGCGTCGGCGCCAGCTATCAGTTCACCAAGGACTGGTCGGGCATCTTTGAATACAGCTATTTTGACAAACCCTCCGACGGCGATTTCAAGCTCAGCAACTGGAGTGTCGGCGCCCGCTATCACTTCTGATCGCGGTCCGAATGACGCAAAAAGGCTGCGCATGCGCAGCCTTTTTTATCCCCGCAGGCCTTGCGCCCGTGGCCCTTGCGACACGTTCAATGCAGCCAGGGCTTCAGCACGACCTTCACGCAGCCATCCTGTTTGTCGCGGAACATCTTGTACGCCTCGGGCGCATCGTCGAGCGGCAGCGTGTGCGAGATCAGCCGTCCCGGATCGAAGTCGCCGCGCCGCACGCGCTCCAGCAAGGGTTGCAGGTAGCGCTGCACATGGGTCTGCCCGGTCTTCAGCGTGAGTGCGCGGTTCATCACCGAGCCCATCGGCAGCTTGTCGACGAAGCCGCCATACACGCCCGGCACCGACACCGTACCGCCGTTGCGGCAGCTGCGCAGCACCTCGCGCAAGACCATGGGCCGGTCGGACTCGAGCCGCATCATCTGCTTGATGCGGTCATAGGTCGCCATCACGCCGGTGCCGTGCGCTTCCATGCCGACGGCATCGATGCAGGCATCCGGGCCGCGGCCGCCGGTCATCTCGCGCAAGGCATCGTCGATGTCGATTTCTTCGTAATTCAGTGTCTCGGCGCGCGACCATTCGCGCGCCATCGCCAGCCGCTCGGGGAAGCGGTCGATCGCGATCACGCGCTCCGCGCCCAGCAGCCAGGCGCTCTGTATCGCAAACTGTCCGACCGGCCCGCAACCCCAGACCGCGACCACGTCGCCGCTACGGATGTTGCAGTTCTCGGCCGCCATGTAACCCGTGGGCAGCACGTCCGACAGGAACAGCACCTTCTCATCATCGAGCCCGTCGTCGATACGCAGTGGCCCGGCGTCGGCATAGGGCACGCGCGCATATTGCGCTTGCCCGCCCGCATAGCCGCCGGTCAGGTGCGAGTAGCCGAACACGCCGGCCGGCGAATGGCCCCACATCTTTTCGGCCATCCAGGCATTCGGGTTCGAGTTCTCGCACAGCGAGTGTTCATGCCGCTGGCAAAAAAAGCAATTGCCGCAGGCGATCGTGAAGGGCACGACCACGCGGTCGCCAACGCGCAGGTTCTTCACCGCGTGGCCGACCTCGACCACTTCGCCCATGAATTCATGGCCAAGGATGTCGCCGGCTTCCATCGTCGGCACAAAGCCGTTGTACAAGTGCAGGTCAGAGCCGCAGATCGCGGTCGACGTGATCTTCACGATCGCATCGCGCGGATTCAGGATGCGCGGGTCGGGCACATGCTCGATGCGCATATCGCCCTTGCCATGCCAGACATTGGCCTTCATCCCCGCTCTCCATGATGCAAGGCGCGGCCCAGCAGGCTGCGGCGGCCGGACGGCTGGCCGACCGTGGTTGGTATCTCTCCGGTCTCGATCAGCTGCTTGAAGCGGCGCAGGTCATCCTCGACCTGTTGCGAAGGCTCTTCGCCGAACAGCTTCGCGATGCCGCTGCCGGCCTTGCCCAGCGGCGGGCGGTAGCTGAGGTCGATCTCCACGCGCGTGCCGCGCTCGCCGCTGGTCGGCACGAAGCGAACCACGCCGGCATGATCGATCTCGGCGCCGGGCAGCGTGCGCCAGCCCAGTTGCTGCGCCGGTATGTCGCTGGCCAGCTCGGCCGTCCATTCCACGTGCCGGCCCAGTGGCGCGCGCACCTTCCAGTGCGAGCGGGTCGCATCCAGTGCGCGCACTTCATCGACATGGTTCATGAAGCGCGGGAAGTTCTCGAAGTTGCGCCAGAAGCGATAACAGGCCTCGGGGCTCTGGTTGATGTTGATCGACTTCCTGATGCGCACCACACCCGTGCCGGTATCCATGGCGCCAGTCGAGGCGACACCGACGCGCTGCAGCCGGCCTTGTTCGATCGCGGCCAGGGTGTCGAGTGCCGCCACGCCTGCCACCGCAGCCGTGACCAGCGCCACGCGCCGGCCCGGATGACTGCGTCCGGAAGCCACCAGCAGTGAGAGGTCCATCGCGTCGCCCGCCACGCGCGACCACAACCAGCCCGGCCTGTGCGGACGGAAAAGGATGCCGGCGCCGCTCGCCAGTTCGCGCAAACCAATGGCACGCAAGATGCGGGGCCGTTGCGGCACACCCGCATAACGTGCCACCAGCGCCGGCCGCGCCAGTTCTACCAAGCCCAATGCCAGACTGAACCAGCCCAGACCCATGCCCAGTCTTGCCGCTGCGCTCGGTGGCTGCGCCATCGTTTTCTCCGTGCATTGCCGTGATCATTTAGGCCTTGGCATGCGGCGCCGAGTTCCCGGCGGCGATGGTATCCTGCTCCGGCTCACATTCCCTTGCGCAGCATGGCACGACATCAACGCCCGACCTCACCGACCGCAGCCCGCGCGCGCGCCGCCGACTTCGGCAAGCCCGCGCATGGCTGGCGCCGCAGTGCGCACGAAATCATCTTCGAATCCGATACCCGTGCCGGCCGCCTGTTCGACCTGTGCCTGATCGCCGCCATCGTCATCAGCGTCGGGGTCGTGATCCTCGACAGCGTGGGCTCGGTGTCGGTGCGCTTCGGCCAGTTGTTCGACGTGCTCGAATGGTCGTTCACGCTGCTGTTCACGGCCGAGTACCTGCTGCGGCTGGCCTGCGTGCGCAAGCCGCTGCGCTATGCGACCAGTGTCTTCGGCATCATCGACCTGCTGGCCATCTTGCCTTCCTACGTCGCTTTCCTGTTTCCCGAGGCGCATGTGCTGCTCGACATCCGCATCCTGCGGCTGCTGCGCGTGTTTCGTATCCTGAAGCTGGTGTCGTATGTGAACGAGTACCAGACGCTGCTGGCCGCGCTGTCGGCATCGCGTCGCAAGATCCTGGTGTTCCTGTCGTTCGTGATGCTGGTCGTGCTTCTGCTGGGGACGCTGATGTACGTGGTCGAAGGTCCCGAGCATGGGTTCACCAGCATACCGACCGCTGTGTACTGGGCGATTACGGCGGTGACTACGGTCGGATTCGGCGACCTGGTGCCAAAGACCGACGTCGGGCGCACGATCGCATCGGTGATGATGCTGATCGGCTGGGGCACGCTGGCGGTGCCGACCGGGATCATCAGCGCCGAGCTGACCGCGCGGCGCACGCTGTCATCGATGGGCACCTGTCCATCCTGCCTGGCCGGCGGGCTCGATGCGGATGACCAGTTTTGCCGTCATTGCGGCGCCGAGCTGTCGGCGCCGGAGCGCGCCGCGTAAGCTCAGGCTTGCGGGAAGCCGGCGCTGCGGCGCTGGCGTCCGGTCTTGTCGATGCACAGCACATCGACGTCGCGCAGCGACGCGGCCAGTTGCAGCGCACGCTCGCTGCCGATCACCATCATTGCCGTCGACAGGCCGTCGGCCTGCAGGCCGGTCGGTGCCAGCACGGTGACGCTGGCCAGTTCGGGCGGCGATTCGCCGCTGGCCGGATCGAAGATATGGTGCTTCGCATAGCCGTCACCGAAGCGGGTTTCGTAGTCGCCCGAGGTCGCCATGCAGCGGCCGTCGGCGGTCACCCGCTGCGCGATCGCGTCGGCGTCGCGCGGGTCGCGTACGCCCAGCGTCCACGGTTGGCCGTCATTGCGCCGGCCCAGCGTTGCGAACTCGCCGGTGTCGAGCAGCGCATGCGTGATGCCGTGCTGCCGCAGCGCGGCCAGTGCGACATCGACGCCATAGCCCTGCGCCACGCCATTGAGCGTGACGGCCATGCCCGGGCGGCGCAATGCGATGCGATCGCTGCCGACCGTCAGCTGGCGCCAGTCGACCTGGCGCAGCGCCTGGTGGCGGTCGCCGCCGGCGGCAGCGGCTATCCATAGCGGCTGGACGGTCACGTCGAATGCGCCGCTGGTACGTTGCGACAGCGCCTGCGCATGCTGTAGCACTTGCACCACGCGTGCGTCAGGATGCTCGACGACGCCATCGCGGTTCAGGCGGCTGATCTCGCTGTCGGACCGGTACAGGCTCATCAGCCGATCGATGTCGCGCACCGCATCGAGCGCAGCGCGCATTGCGGCGCGCGCAACTGCCTCGTCCTCATGCAGCAGCTTCAGCGACACCGTGGTGCCGAAGGCAAGGTCGGCGGCGACGAACTCGCGCAAGCCTGCGCGCTCATGTGCGGGCTTCAGCCATAGCGCGCCAGCGCCCAGCCCGGCGGCACCGACAAAGGCGGTACCGAGTGCGGCCTTCAGGATCGTGCGCCGGCGGGGGCTCGGCGCCAGTGGCTTTTGAGTCGACGGTTTCATGCGACTTCCTTGTCGGTCGCGGCACCGGTGGCCGCGACCGTTGGTACGACGCGCAGCGGGATTGTCACGCCGCGTTTGGCTTGCAGGATGCGCGGCGCGCACTGCGTGTCACTGTGATAGATGACCACGCAATCCATGCACTGGAAACATTCGTCATACGCGATTGCGCCGTTCGGGCGGATCGCCTGGTAGTCGCAGCGATGGCGGCAAGTCTGGCAGGGCGTACCGCATTCGGCGCGGCGCGGCAGCCATTGGAACAGGCGCAGCTTGCCCAGCACCGCGAGCCCGGCGCCGAACGGGCACAGGTAGCGGCAGAAGAATTTGTAGACCACGGCGCTGGCCACCAGCAGGCCAGCGGCATAGGCGACGAAGGGCCATGAGCGCACGAAGTACAGCGTGATGGCGGTCTTGAAGGGCTCGATCTCGACCAGATTGTCGGCCAGCTGCGGCGCAAACAGCGCCGACACCAGCACGCCGGCCAGCAGCACATACTTGATCCACTTCAGCTTCGCATCGACAGCAGTGCGCAAGCGCAGCTGCGGCACGCGCAGCAAGCGCGCAAGGCGTGACACCAGCTCCTGCAGCGCGCCAAACGGGCACAGCCAGCCGCAGAAGGTGGCGCGGCCCCAGATGAAGAAGCTGAGCGCGACAAAGCCCCACAGGCAGACCGTCATCGGGTCGTACAGGAAGAAGGCCAGGCTGCGGCCTTCCTTGACGGACTGCAGCAGGCCGGTCATGTTCACGATCGACAGCTGGCCCTGTGCATACCAGCCGATGAAGCCGACCGTGAACACCAGGAAGCCGACGCGAATGACGGTGAAGCGGCGCGCCTGCGCGGTCAGCCATTTCTGCTGCGCCAGCAACAGCGTCAGCAGCAGCAAGGCGCCGCCGAGCACGGCCAGCTCCGGCATGCGTTGCTGCCAGATGCCGATCCAGGTCTTGTCGCTGCTGTCGGGCACGTCGTAGAAGCGCTCGGGCAATTGCAGCTGGAAGGGCAGGGCGGCGCGGATGATCTCCGGGTAGACCATGCCTTTTTCGCGCTTCACGTTGACAAAGAATTCCAGCGGCTTGGACAGGTCGAGGCCGGATTGCGCGATCACGCGCAGCACCTTCATGTTCTCGGGCAGAACCGGCGTGCCGTCAGCGAGGTGCAGTTCGAGGTCGAGGTCGCGCATTTCCAGCGGCAGGCCGCCCTGCTTCAGGGTCAGGCGCTCGGGCGCGGTGCCGGGGATGAAATCTTCCGGTGTCAGTGAATAGCGGCCACCCCACATCACGAGAATGGCATGGTCGCCTTTCTCGAGGCGGCCTTGCAGCTTTTCCCAGCTCGGGCCATCCAGCAGGTTCTTGCCGATGCTCGGCACCGAGACCAGCGTGCTGTAGAGGTCGATGAACAGGCCTTCGGGGTCGGCGCTGCCGTCCGCGTCCAGACCTTCGCCATTGGTGCCGGCGAAGGCTTTCTCGACGTCGCTGTTGGCCAGCGCCAGATGGCTGACCAGGTTCTTCCCGAACAAATCAGTCGGCGTGTGCTGCTCGAACAGTCCGGGCTTCAGGCGCGCGATCTGCGCCGGGTCATGGCCGCCGGCGAATCCCAGCTTCGTGCGCGCGACCACCAGCGATGCCGAGATCAGCGACTGGTTCAGGATGCGCAGCGATGCCGTGGCCTTGGCGATGCCGTCGATGCGGACGTTGTTGCCGTCCATCTTCGCGCTCTTGCGCGTGCCGGCCGCCACGATGCTGATGTTCTGCGTCAGCGACAAGTCCTTGTACTGCGCGACGAAATTGTCCAGCGGCGCACTGCCATAGCCGCCGACGAACACTGGCTCATGCTGGTCCAGTACCTGCACGTCGAGGAACTTGCCCTTGGGATCAAGCGCCACCAGCAGGTTCATCGGTACGCCGGCAAAGCCGGGCAACGACACGAAGTCGATCGATTCGAAAACATAGCCGACCAGTTCGGTCGACGTCATCTCTTGTTTAAGGATGGGCCAGACCGGCAGCTCGGCATCCTTGCTGCCGATGATCAGGGGGGAGGGGAATTTGCGGGCCAGCGCTTCTTGGGTCATGACGCCAGCCTGTGCGCCGGTGATGCAGGCGCACAGGAGGAGCAGCGCGGACAGCAGCCGACGCATCGTGAGTGGCAGGGTCAGGGCTTGATGGAGCGCACACCGTGCTTTGCGAACAGCGCGCTCATCTCGCCGGAGTCGAACATGTCATTGACGGCTTTCTGCAGCAGCAGGGCCAGTTCGGTGTTTTCCTTCTTCACGGCCATGCCGACCACCCAGCCATTGCGCGGCAGGCGCGAGAAGGGCGCATCGGTCACTTCGAAGCGCTGGTCGCCGCGGATCACGGATTCGATCTCGGAGCGGCTGGCGACGACGGCGTCGAGTTCGCCGTCCTTCAGCTTCTGCAGCGCCTCGATGGGCGTCAGGTAGATGTTCACGTTCTCGCGCAGGCTTTGCTCGCCGAGCAGCACCATCGACGAGATCGACACTTTCTCTGCGCCGAGCTTCTTGCCTTCCAGCGATTCGATACCGTTCAGGTCAGGAATGGCCTTGACGTTGCGCACCAGCTTCACGGTGTCGCGGTAATAGGGCGCGAAGATTTCGACCTTGTCGTTCTTGAGCATCACGCTGCGGTCAACCGGCACGTGCAGCATCACGTCAGCCGGGCCGAAGCCCAGGAAGTGGCCTTTCCAGACCATGTTGCGCAGGTCGTCGCCGATGTCGTCACCGGCCGGGAAGGGCAGCAGCGACACTTTCAGGTTCAGTTTCTTCGCCAGTGCGTCGGCCAGGTCGTGGTCGATGCCGCCGCTCTTGCCGGAGAACGGCGCATAGTCGTCGTAGACGGCGAAGGTCAGCTTGCCGCTCTTGCGGATCTTGTCCATATCTTCGTCGGCATGGGCCGGGACGCTGATGGCGAAGCTGAGGCTGAGGGAAGCAAGGAGTGCAGCCAGCAGGCCGCGGGAGGTCTTACGGATCATTCGTGTCCCCGATGCGCGTTGTGGGTCGCGCTTATGAAAATTGGGATGATACTGGTTGCTGCGAAACGCAGCAGCGATAGGGCAACGTCGGCAATGTCAGCGCCGCCGATACCGGCGGCACCGCATTGCGCAGGTGCCACCGATGGTGCCCGGTTATTACTGTGCTGCGCGGCGGGTCTCGAGGTAGGCCTTGATCGCCCACACGGCCTCCTGCTGCAGGATGCCTTCGAACGGCGGCATGTAGACAGCGCCGTTACGTACGCGGCCCTTGCGGACGGTGGTCGCAAAGTACTCGTCGATCTCGGCGTAGCAGGCCTTCTTGCGGTCAGCATCCGCCAGGCCGGTGCAATCCTTGTCGATCATGCGCAGGTCGGGAGCGATGCCGCCCGAGATGGCGTCGATGCCGTGGCAACGTGCGCAGTTCTGTGCATAGGCCGAGGTGCCGACCTTGATCGCCTCGTTGTTGCCCGCGTACGGGTTGGTCGCCTTCCACTGCTCGCCCAGCGGCGGCAGGGACTTGGTGTCCACGGCCTGCGGGGTCACGTCGCCATGGGCGAAGGCGGACGAGGACAGGGCCAGGATGGCCGCGCAGGCGAAGCCGCGGACAGCGGAACGGATGAAGGTGCTCATTGCTAAGTCTCCGGTAGGTTTGATGAAAGCTGTTTTCAAGGCCCAGGGCCGTTGCGCTGGCCGGCTGGGCGGCGGCGGGTGCGGCGGGCACTTGCAGAAGCGGAATTCCAATCGCAAGTGCCATGCCAAGCCTTTACTGCAGGCAAAGGCAGCCCTAAAAAGTTGTTTTGCGTCATAACGGAACAAGTGCTACATTCCGCCAGACAAGAGCGATAAAAAAAGAAACACTCGGTAGTCTGGGGATGAGACATGGCACAGGTAACACCCCTGGGGAACGATGACGCCCCAGTCAAAGAGGCAGTTTCACGTTTGATATTGCCGGAGCGACAGTTTTCGTCGCCCGGCATGTTTCATGCGTCTGAACAGGCTGCCATGATCGAAGAATCCCACCGTCGGTCGGTGTCCTACGGCCTCGCGCCGAACACCGAGCCTGACTATTCCCCCATCCTGCGCGCTGACCTGGTCACCAAAATCGACCAGAACCGCGGCCTGTCAGCCTATGCGCTGCCAGTGATGGAGACGCTGTATGAACAGATCGTCAACACCCACAGCATGGTGGTGCTCACCGATGCGCAGGGCACGATCCTGCATACGCTGGGCGACGACGACTTCCTGGAAAAGGCCGACCGCGTGGCGCTGTGCGCCGGCGTTGCCTGGTCCGAGCAGAGCAAGGGCACCAATGCGATCGGCACCGCCATCGCCGAGCAGACCCCGACCCTGGTGCATGCGGACCAGCACTTCCTGACGATTAACCACTTCCTGACCTGTTCGGCTGCGCCCATCATTGACCATCAGGGTCGCCTGATCGGTGTGCTCGACGTGACCGGCGACCAGCGCAGCTTCCACAAGCACACGATGGCGCTGGTGCGCATGTCTGCGCAGATGATCGAGAACCAGTTGTTCTCGGCCGCGTTCGACGATGCGATCACACTGCACTTCCACAGCCGCCCCGAATTCATCGGCACGCTGATGGAAGGCATCGCGTCGTTCTCGATGTCGGGCCGCTTCCTGTCGGCTAACCGCAGCGGCCTGTTCCAGCTGGGCTTGCCGCTGTCGGCGCTACAGACGCATACCTTCAGCTCGCTGTTCGGGATGCCGGTGTCTGCCTTGTTCGATCACTACCGTACCGCTGCGCCGACCCTGCTCGACCTGTGCCTGCACACCGGCGTGCGCGTGTCGGCGCGTGCCGAGCTGCGCACGCAGAACCTGTTCATCCAGACTGCCACCGTCGAAAAAGAAGCGGCACGTGCGCGCGCCGACGCCGCGTCGCGTAAGGCCGATACGACCGACGCCAATGGCAAGCACCGCCTGTCCAGCCTGCATTACCTCGATACTGGCGACGAAAAGGTGTCGGCGCTGATTCGCAAGGTGAACCTGGTGATGGGCCGCGACATTCCCATCCTCGTCACCGGCGAAACCGGTACAGGCAAAGAGCTGCTGGCGCAGGCCGTGCACAATGATTCGCCCCGTTCCGGTGGTCCCTTCGTGGCGGTCAACTGCGCGTCGATACCCGAGACCCTGATCGAATCCGAACTGTTCGGCTACGAAGATGGCGCCTTCACCGGCGCGCGCAAGAAGGGCAGCACCGGCAAGATCCTGCAGGCCAATGGCGGCACGCTCTTCCTCGACGAGATCGGCGACATGCCGCTGAGCCTGCAGGCCCGCTTGCTGCGCGTGCTGCAGGAACGATTGGTGATGCCGCTGGGTTCGAACAAATCGATTCCGGTCAACGTCGCGCTGATCTGTGCGACCAACCGCAACCTGCGCGACATGATCGCCAAGGGCGAGTTCCGCGAAGACCTGTACTACCGACTGAATGGTCTGGTCGTGCGCCTGCCACCGCTGCGCGAGCGTACCGACCTCGAGATCGTGATCAACCGCCTGCTGGCGGCCGAATCCGATACCGAGCCGATGACGGTCTCGCCGGAGGTGATGTCCCTGTTCAAGCGTCACAACTGGCCGGGCAATTTCCGCCAGCTGACCAACCTGCTGCGGACGGCCATCGTGATGGCTGGCACCGAGCGCGAGGTGAAGCTCGAGCATTTGCCGGAAGACTTCCTCGAAGATGTAGGCGGCATGCCCGTCGCTGCAACGACAGCGACGATACCGGCGCAGGACAGTGCGGTGATGGCTGCGCTGTCAGCCGCCGGTGGTGCGAAGCTGGAAGACATCGAGCTGCTGACCATACAGCGGGCGCTGGACGAGCATCGCGGCAATGTGTCGGCTGCTGCGCGCGCGCTCGGCGTGTCTCGCAATACCATCTACCGCAAGCTGCAGAAGTAAGCGCGGCCGGCGCAGCAGTCGGCTCAGGAGTCAGCTCAGGAGTCAGCTCAGCGACTGGCCAGTTCCGCAATCGCCTGCGTCAACGCGGAGGCAACCCCCGGGTCGGCCGGCGTGTGGCCGCCTTTCTCCACCCAGCGCAATTGCGCATGCGGCATCGCCTGCAGCAAGCGCAGCGCATTCTCTGGCGGACACACCAGGTCGTGCGTGCCATGTACCAGCACGACCGGCGTTGCATGCAGGCGCGCGGCCGCTGCCAGCAACTGTTCTTCACTGGTGAAGCAGCCCTGGGTCAGGTAATGCGCCTGCAAGCGGTACTTGTTCAGCGCGCGCTGCCGGGCTGCCCGGTCCTCGTCGCTGGCGCCAGCCCGCGTGACGGAGCCTGTATCGCCGCCTGCCTTTGATGGTCCCAGCTTGCCGGCCATCGCCTGCATTACTGCGCCTTCATAGCGTCCCCAGCGCAGGGCGGCCTCCATTGCCGCGCCAGCCTGATCGCCTGTTGTCGCTTTGCCGTCCGCACCGCTGTGGGCGTCGCCATCGGCCAGCACATCGGCCAGCAGTGCTGCAGCCAGCGTGCCCAGCACGCGCGACTTCGCGGCCTCATCCCAGCCGGCCGTCAACTGCGCCCAGCCATCGGGCACCATTGCGCGCAGCGACTGGAAGAACCATTGCAATTCACGTTCGCTGGCCAGGAAGCTGCCGCGCAAGACCAGCGCGCTGATGCGCTCCGCATGCTGCCCGGCATACAGCAACGCCAGCGTCGCGCCCCAGGAGCCACCGACCACCATCCAGCGCGGTATGCCCAGCGTCTCGCGAATCAATTCGATATCGGCGACCAGTCGCGCGCTGTCATTGGCCGCCAGGCTGCCTTGCGGCTGCGAGCGGCCCGCGCCGCGCTGGTCAAACAGCACCACGCGCTGCGTCGACAAGTCGAACCAGTCGAGCACCGAGGCCTGGGTGCCGCTGCCCGGGCCGCCATGCAGCACGACGACGGCCGGCGCATCCGGCTGTCCATGTTGCGCAACATAAAGCAGGTGGCCATCGCCGGTCGGCAGGTGGCGCTCGTCAAAAGCGACGCGGGAAGCGGGGGGCAAATCGGGTGAGGTCGGCTGCGGGGGCATCTGTATTTTTGCGGATCGGCAGTGCAGAATGAGTTCAACAAAGCGACAAGGTCGCGCTAACAAAACGATGTGCCGTCATCATTGGCAAGCCCGCGGATTCCTTGTGAATCACAGTGAAATCAAGGCTTTCCGAAGGATGCGGCCGGAGACGATTATGCATGCAAAGCCCTGCCATCACCGGCACCTGCCGTGCGCGGACCGCGTCGCACGACCCCACGATGCTGCCCTCTCGGGTGCGAGCACCGCACTGAAGCTCGGCAATATGCGCAAACCTGCGTAAGCAGGCCAAGGATTCCTCCCTCCAGAAAATCATGAAAATACGTGTACTCGGTTCCGCCGCTGGCGGCGGTTTCCCTCAGTGGAACTGCAATTGCAGCAATTGCGCCGGCGTGCGCAATGGCACGATCAACGCAAAGGCCCGCACGCAATCTTCGATTGCGGTGTCGGCCAATGGCACGGACTGGGTCCTGGTCAATGCCTCGCCCGACATCCTCGCGCAGCTGAAGGCCAACCCGGCATTGCAGCCGGCGCGCGCGATTCGCGACACCGGCATCGCGGCCGTGATGCTGATGGATGCGCAAATCGACCACATCACCGGCTTGCTGATGCTGCGCGAGGGGAAAAAGAAGCTGAACCTCTATTGCACCGACTCCGTGTGGGATGACCTGAACCACGGACTGCCGCTGGCGAAAGTGCTGTCGCATTATTGCGGCGTCGAGCATCACGAAATCACCGGCCTGTCGGCCGACAAGACCCGCTTCGCCCCGATCGACGTGCCGGGCATCGCCGGCATACGCTTTCATCCGCTGCCTTTGAAGAGCAAGGCGCCGCCGTATTCGCCGCATCGTGCCAACCCGCAGCCGGGCGACAACAATGGTCTGCTGATCGAGAACACCGTCACCGGCAAGACCCTGTTCTATGCGCCGGGCCTCGGCGAGATCGAGCCGCATGTGCTGGCGGCGATGCAGCAAGCCGATTGCGTGCTGGTCGACGGCACCGTCTGGACCGGCGACGAAATGATCACGCTCGGCCTCACGCAAAAGACGGCCGCTGACATGGGCCACCTGCAGCTGTCCGGCCCGGGTGGCATGATCGCGGTGCTGGATGGCGTTGGCCAGCGTCGCAAGGTCCTTATCCACATCAACAACACCAACCCTATCTTGAACGAAGACTCGGCCGAACGCGCCACGCTGGCGCAGCACGGCATCGAAGTGGCCTTTGACGGCATGGAGATCGAACTGTGAATTCCTCAACCATGCCGCTGGCGTCGCTGAGCCGCTTCCCCGCTTCGCCGTACGTTCGTACTGTCTTCAGCGGCGCGCCTAGCCAGCGACCGCTCCGTTTCACTCCGCTCATTTTGTGAGGAATGCTATGAATGCACCGACGAAGCTGGACGAACAACTGCCCTGGAGCCGCGAAGAATTCGAGGCGAAGTTGCGCGCGAAAGGCGACAACTATCACATCAACCACCCGTTCAATGTGCGCATGAACGAGGGCAAGCTCACGCCCGACCAGATTCGCGGCTGGGTGATCAATCGCTTCTACTATCAGACGATGATCCCGATGAAAGACGCCGCCATCATGTCCAATTGCCCGGATCGTGATGTGCGCCGCAAATGGATAGAGCGCATCATGGACCACGATGGCCATGGCGATCGCGAAGGCGGCATCGAAGCCTGGTCACGGCTCGGCGATGCGGTCGGCATCCCGCGCGAGGACTTGTGGTCGCTGAAAAAGGTGGTGCCGGGCGTGAAGTTCGCCGTCGATGCCTACGTCAACTTTGCGCGCCAGCGCCCGTGGCAGGAAGCGGTCTGTTCGTCGCTGACCGAGATGTTCGCGCCCAAGATCCACAAGGACCGGCTGGCCAACTGGCCGACGCACTATCCGTGGGTGAAGGACGAAGGCCTGGCCTACTTCCGCAGCCGCGTGCCGCTCGCGCAGCGCGATGTCGAGCACGGCCTGCAAGTGACCCTCGATTACTTCACCACCCGTGAGCAGCAGGAGCGGGCGCTCGACATCCTGCAGTTCAAGCTGGACGTGCTGTGGCAGATCTCGGATGCGATCGAAAAGGCGTATCCATGAGTGCGACCTTCGATCTCGACGCGCGCCCGAAGCTCGCGCGCCTGTTCCGCATGCAATACGAAGAGGCGCAGCAGGCTTATGTACTGCTGTACCCGGAAGGCATGGTCAAGCTGAACCAGAGTGCTTCCGAAATCCTGAAGCGCTGTGATGGCCAGCGTGACGTGAAGGCCATCATTGCTGACATCGAGCAGACCTTCAATGCGACCGGCCTCGAGAAGGACGTGACCGGCTTCCTCGCGCTCGCGTCCGAGAACGGCTGGATCGGCTGAGCCTGCGGAATCCGCCGCACTTTCGTCCGCACACTATCACCACGCCAACGATCCATCCATACGAGAAGACCATGGATACCCAAGTCACTGCTCAAGTTAATGCGCAAGTCACTGCGCAAGCCACCGACAAGCCGCAAATTGCCCCACCGCTGTGGCTGCTGGCCGAGGTCACTTACCGCTGCCCGCTGCACTGCGTGTTCTGCTACAACCCGCTGAACTACGCCGGCAACAAGAACGAGCTCACGACCGAGCAGTGGAAGGATGTGTTCACCCAGGCGCGCAAGCTGGGCGCGGCGCAGCTCGGCATTTCCGGCGGTGAGCCGCTGCTGCGCGACGATATCGAAGAGCTGATCGGCCATGCGCACCAGCTCGGCTTCTATACCAACCTGATCACCTCCGGCGTTGGCCTGACCGAGGAGCGCATCGCGAAGATGAAGGCGCTCGGGCTCGACCATATCCAGCTGTCGTTCCAGGACTCCACCAAGGAAATGAACGACTTCCTGACCAGCACCAAGACTTTCGACCTGAAGAACAAGGTCGCCAAGCTGATCAAGAAGTACGACTACCCGATGGTGCTGAACGTCGTGCTTCATCGCTACAACCTCGACCATGTCGACCGCATCATCGCGATGGCCGTCGAGATGGGCGTCGAATATCTGGAGCTGGCCAATACCCAGTACTACGGCTGGGGCATGGTCAACCGCGATCAGCTGATCCCGACCCGCGAGCAGCTGGTGCGCGCTGAGGCCGTGGTCAACGAGTGGCGCGCGAAACTGGGCAAATCGACCCGGCTGCTGTTCGTGGTGCCGGATTACTTCGAGCAGCGTCCGAAAGCCTGTATGAATGGCTGGGGCTCGGTGTTCCTCGCTGTTGCGGCCGATGGTTCGGCCCTGCCTTGCCATGCCGCGCAGAGCTTGCCCGGATTGAAATTCCCTAATGTCAGTGAAGCAAGCCTCCGTGATATCTGGTATAACTCCGAGGCTTTCAACCGCTTCCGCGGTTTTGGCTGGATGAAGGAGCCCTGCCGGTCTTGTTCTGAAAAGGAAAAGGACTTCGGCGGCTGCCGCTGTCAGGCCTACGCCCTCACCGGCGACGCGGAGAATGCGGACCCGGTATGCAGCAAGTCGCCGCACCACGACGACGTGCAAAAGATCGTGCTACAGGCGCGAACCCGGCAAGTGGAAGAAAAACCGCTGGTCTTCCGTAATGACGCCAATTCACTGCGTTTTGCGGCAGACATCAAACAAGAACGAGACAAGGTAATTTAGGCATGAACGCTGTGGCGCGTCGGTTGATACCGCTTTCCCGAATCTTTCAATCCCGTGCCAGCTTCCTCCCCGGACTTAGCGCCGGGGTGGCCAATGCATCGATCGCGGATCGATTTTTCTTCCAGTGGCTGGCCTTTGCGGGCCTGCTGATCTTCGCCAGCTTCGTCCTGTGGCGCGCCAATGTCTGGGGCGTGCTGATCGAGGCTGACCCGACCGGTATCACGATGATGATCCTGGGCGTCTTCATCCTGTCGACGCTGTGGGTAGGCCGTCGCGCGTGGGTGATGATGCGCGAGCGCAGTGCGCTCGACGCATGGATGCAGGCCGTGCGCCCGCAGTTCGGTCCGGCGCAGGCGCCGACCGGCCATACCGGTGCAGTGAATGACTACTTCAGCGCCCTGATGGAAAAGGCGCGCCGCCACGACTATGAGAATGGCCAACTGACTGAAGTGCTGGCCGAGCGCATGCACGGCCCGAGCGAATCGGCCTGGTGGGTCAACGGCATCCAGATCAAGATGGGCCTGCTGGGCAAGGTGATCGGCTTCTCCATCCTCGCGCTCGACATCTCGCAGATGCAGACCTTCGACGCATCGCAGTCGGCCACCATGCTCAAGACACTGACCGGCGGTCTGGGTATTGCGCTGCTGACCACGGCTGTCGGCCTGATGGCCAATATGCTGCTCGGCGCGCAACTGGTGCGCATGGACCGCTGCAGTGACGGCATCCTCGCCGATTCGCTCGAGTTCGCCGAGACTCACCTGGCCAAGCTGACGCACCAGGAAGCGAAGTGAGCCTGCGTATCAAGCGTCGCGAAGGGGAAGTCGACCCCTTCTACGACATGCTGTTCAATATTCTGATCGCCTTTGTCTTCTGCTTCATCATCGCGCTGATGGCGATGAATCCGAAGGCCAAGAAGGAAGGTGACATCCCGGCCAAGGCGGAATTCATCATTACCGTTTCGTGGCCGGACATGAATCCGAACGATATCGACACCTACGTGCAGGACCCGGGCGGCGCGATGGCCTGGTTCCGCCAGCGCGAAGCCGGCTTGATGCACCTGGACCGCGATGACCGCGGCCTGGCCGGCGACACCATCAACGTCAACGGCAAGGACGTGGTGAACCCGCTGAACCAGGAAGTCGTGACCATCCGCGGCTACTCGCCCGGCGAATACACGGTCAACGCCCAATACTACGAAAGCAAGAACGGTGATCCGGTCGAAGCCACGATTTCGGTGGTGAAGGTCAACCCGAAGGCTGAAGTGGTTTACTACGGCACCCTCAAGCTCGATCGCAAAGGCGACGAGAAGACGGCTGTCCGCTTCACGGTCGAAGCCGATGGCAGTGTCCGCGATATCAATACCTTACCTAAAACCCTCGTTCCGCAAACATGACGAACTCTTCCCTGATGCTGTCCCTGTTGTACGTAGCCATTTCGCTGCTGCTGCTGGTGCTGTGCCTGGCCACGGCCTGGAAGCGCTGGATCAAAGTCCTGATGGTGCTGACCGTCACGGTCACGTACTTCCTTGCCAATTACACCTTCGAGGACATGCTGGGCTGGCCCACGCCGCGCATGATGCCCGAGAAGTTCGCCATCGTTTCGGCCGTGATCGAAGAGCCGAACAAGGAGCGCGGCATCGACGGCGCGATCTACCTGTGGATCACCCCGCTTGACAGCAACCGCCCGACCACCGTGCCGCGCTCGTACAAGCTGCCTTACCAGAAGGAAGCACATTCGCAGCTGTCGGAGGCACAGCGCAAGAGCCGCCAGGGCATCCGTCAGGTCGGTACCATCGAGCGTGCGGGTGGCGGCAGCGGCAGCGCCTGGTTCAAGGTCAACGCCGATAACAAGATCAAGCTGCGCGTCGCCGATGCGCCGGTCACCCGCCTGCCGGAGAAGTGATGAAGACCCGCCTCACCGTGATGGCCGCGGCGCTGCTGGCCGCCGGCTGTTCCCAAAACGCCCCCCAGGGCGACTCCTATTTCCCGCTGGAAGTGGGCGCCCGCTGGGAATATGACGTCGCTTCCGACATCAGCGGCACGCTGACCCATCAGACCTATATCGCGTCGGTCGATCGCACCATCGATTACGCCAATGGCGATCAGGTCTTCATCCGTCGTGTCGATGTGCCGGGCAATATCGGCGTCGAATTCTGGCTGCGCAAGGATGCACTGGGCATTTCGCGTATCGCCAAGCGTACCGATGCCGAGAACCAGGCCAAGCTCGACAACAACGCCCGCACCGTGATCAAGCTGCCGCTGACGCAGGGCGCGCAGTGGATGGTGCCGACCGACGCCTTCATCGTGCTGCCCAAGGGTGACCTCGGCCTCAAGGACCTGAAGATGCCGAAGATCCTGATGTCGTACAACGTCGAAGCGGTCGAGCAGACCGTGACCGTGCCCGCGGGTACCTTCCAGCATTGTGCCAAGGTCGTCGGCAACGGCAGCCTGCCGCTGTACGCGGATGCGGTGCTGGGCTTCAAGGATGTGCCGGTCGAGAACATCGAATGGTATTGCAAGGGGGTCGGCCTGGTGAAGGTCGAGCGCAAGGAAGACATCGTGTCGGCCCTGTGGAACTCGGGCAAGATCGTGATGGAGCTGACCAGCTTCAGCATGCCCTGATCGCGCATGCTGCACTGACGCTGCTTCGCGCAGCGGCCATGCACCAAGAAAAAGCCGGCTGAACCCAGCCGGCTTTTTTCATGCGTGGTGCCCGCCCATAAAAAAGCCGACGGCACAGGCCGTCGGCTGAAACTGCATGGGACGATGCTACGAATTCAGTATCCCAATGCAGGCGGGAGTAACTTGATTACTTGGCGAGCTTGAAGACCCACACGGAGCCGCCCTGCTCGAGGAAGTTGACCTTCTTGGCCACTTCACCGCCCCACAGCGGCACTGCGCCACCCCAACCGGAGACGACGGCGACGTACTGCTCGCCGCCTTCTTCCCAAGTGATCGGAGGAGCAACAACGCCCGAACCGGTCTGGAACTTCCACAGTTCCTTGCCCGACTTCGCATCCAGCGCCTTCAGGTAGCCTTCCGGCACACCGTAGAACACCAGGTCGCCAGCGGTAGCCATCACGCCACCCCACAGCGGAGCGGAGTTCTTGTTTTCCCAGACGATCTTGCCCGATTTCGGATCCACAGCGCGCAGGGCGCCGATGTAGTCGTCATGCAGAGGCTTGATGGTGAAGCCGGCGCCCAGGTAGGCAGCGCCTTTCTTGTACGAGACGGGCTCGTTCCAGATTTCCATGCCCCACTCGTTCGACGGAACGTAGAACAGGCCGGTCTTCGGGCTGTAGGCCATCGGCATCTGGTTCTTGCCGCCCAGGAAGGACGGAGCCGAGAACACCACGTTGCCCTTCTTGCCGTCCGGACCCTTGGTCGGG
>JACCDQ010913385.1_pt1 | contig 35496 bp, 30 predicted proteins | sample 7446031 | NCBI WGS metagenome assembly JACCDQ01 (sample SAMN15323442, study PRJNA562643) | freshwater metagenome | isolation source: river surface water | place: USA:Blue River Watershed | collected 2017-08-17 | reverse complement strand
CCTTGACCTAGACCTAGTAGACATAGACCTAGGCCTAGGAGAACGAGAAGGGGAAAGAGAACTATTGTTTAATTCTTCTTGAACAATTAGTTCAATTATCATTTCTGCCTCTTCTTGAATTTGTGGCACCGCCGCTTGTGTTCTTCTTCTTTCAATAAATTCCCTTACAGCAACTGCCCCTTTGTTCTTTATTTCTATTACGCGGTCAATGCTACGACAAATAATGTCAGCAATAACATCATATTTTGTTATGTTTTTTGTGGTTTTTATAATAACTTCAGCATTTGCAGCAACTCCATATGCTTTTCTCTTTGATTCAACCAATTTTAGTTCCAATTCTTTTATTTTGTTCATGGTTTGGCGTGTAACCGCCCCAGGTTTGGATTTCAATTCATTTAACTTCCTTTGTGTAAAATCAACAATATCATGGACATCTTGTTTAACAGAGTGTCCTGAAAAATGGCGTGTTGCCGTAACAACTGGAAGTATCGTACATATTGGTTTAGCACAAGAAACAGCAATTTTACTGGTAGAACCAATTAAAGAAACAATAATAGAAACAAAAGCATAAATAGTTCTAGATAATGCTATCATAGAATGAGAAACCGTGTCATAAATATGGGGAATTGCATCTTTAATAACCTGCCCAAGTTCTTCTAAAGCAATAAAAAAAGGTTCATCCAACCCATAAAAAGATAAAAAATGTATTAATGGTTTGGAAATAACAAATTTACCCACTGCTGCCATTCCTCCCAATATAACACTCTTTATTGCTAATTTAATGACCCAATTATCGCATATCCCTGCACCACCGGATTGTTTAAATTTGTTTTTCATTGTTTTATTCAAACTCCTACGTATCTTTGAAACTGTGTTATGTTTAAAACGGGGTTCTAGTTTATACAATTTTACTTCATTATCTGCAATTTCTTCCATAACAGCTTCATACGCATCAATCATTTGAACAGACTTTGTATCCATTATACCAGTTATATGTAATTATACCAGTTATATGTAAATTATATGTAAAATAATTAATATATGATAATATTTTATTTTTGTTAAGAACCGTATTTTCATTTCGGTTGTTTTTCTTTTTCCAGTAATTCTTTTTCCAGTAATTCTTTTTCCAGTAGTTCTTTTGCCCGTTGTAACTCAGCCTTCACCGCCTCGGTTTCTTTTGCGGGGCGTTTAATACACTTGTCGTCCACCTGGAACGTCGGCGTTTTTTCTTCTTGTGGAACAATTTTTATAACGCACTTGGCCTTTTTACCGTAAAGTGGCTCCGTGCATCCCTTTTCTTTTTTATGTTTCATTGTTTTTCCAACAACAGATTTGCTAAAATCAAAAATCTTGGGTTGGTCCAGCGTGCAGCGTGACCTAAAATGTTCGTACCGCTCTCTTACATCGCAATACGACAACCCCGAACTTTTACCCAACATTTTATTTACGGTTTCGTGGAGGTCGTATATAAAACGAGAAAATGTGTCGCGGTTTTTCATATGACACGCCTTTAACGGGTGTGCTTTCAAATTATTGCGCAAATTCATACGGCAATATTTACACGGCAACACATTACGCAGATTTAATACAAAATCCCGGTAGTTTTTCTTTTGTTCGGCCGTGGGCTCAACGGGGTAATTGAAACTCATTGTGTGTAGAAAGTGCCACATACTGGGCCCCCATACCGGCGTAAGCATTCCATCCCCGCTGTTGTAGTCGTTTTTTTTAAATGTTTTAGAAGTTAATTTGAATATCCGGTGTTTTTTGGATTTTTTTTGTTCCATTTTTTTATCCGGATTTAATTTTATTGTTTTTGTTGTTTTTGTTGTTGTCGTCATTTTGTAAATCTAAACTTGATTATTATATTCCTCATATACATATATTAGAAAAATAATACACAATATGCTTGATTTACCCATAATAGAAGAACATTCCGACCAAATTCGGTACGCGTGTATTTCAACCGCAATAACTCTTTTTTTAGTTGTTATCTTTTTAATAAGCCCGTTGGAATTATCCAATCTTGGACGACGCTTTGCCAAACTCATGATTGTGTTTTTTATATTGATTACCGTGGGGTTTATTTATAACGCAACCGCGCCGTTAGTTGCTATGTCCGGTTGGAACGAACAAAGCGAAGTCCGGAACAATGTATTCATAAATGGCGCTTATTTTGTTGCGTTGCTGGTGCTTGGATGGGTAATATTGAAAGCATAATTATTTGGTAGGCGTGGTGTGCGTGTGTCTTAGTGTCTTAGTGTCTTAGTGTCTTAGTGTCTTAGTGTAATTCTGAAATAAGTAGCCAAGATGGGGGCGTCCAATCGTTTGTTGTAATTGCTGTCCCGGTAGTTGCTATCCCGGTTGTTGTTGCTGTCGTAAATATCCGCGCCATCGCTTTATAATATGATTTATCGCTGGGGTAATCATTTCGTTTTATTTCTACCACATTCCCGGCAGGCGTTCTAAATAGCATTTATCATATACACGTTTTTGTTTTTATGTTTTTTTAGACTCACTGCGTATAAAAAAAACGAAAATTATATGTGTAGTATATTATATACACCTACTTCTTCTATACACATATTTCAAAACCAAAACAATACATAAAAAATATGAATCGTGTCTCCTCCGCCGGGCTCGCTAGTTCAGCATCAGCCGGTTCATTTGTTGGCAAATTTTTTGCAAATAAAAACACGCTTGTTATGTTGGTTTTAATTGCGGCAGTTGTGGGGATTTCATATTGGGTCTACATAACTTATTTAGCACCCACAATTAGTAAAAATCAAACCAAATCATATGGTCTCACACAAAATGACATCACCCAAGACGGGGAGGCCGAGTTGTATTTGTTCAAGGTGAATTGGTGCCCGCACTGCAAAAAGGCACTGCCAGTGATTGAAGAACTACGCACCGCTTTGAAAAAGGAAAACAACCAAATAAATGGAACCACCGTTTTAATTAAAGTCATTGACTGTGATGAAGAACCGGATATGGCAGACCGTTTTAAGATTGAAGGATACCCCACCATCAAGTTGGTAAAGGGCCAGTCCGTATATGATTACGAAGCCAAACCCGAAGTGGGAACGCTTATTCAATTTTTGAATTCAACTCTTTAAGTCTTTAATTGGATATCACGATGTTGGTAAAAATAATTTGTATATTAGGTTGTTATACAAATTATTATTATGAATATGATTGATTGATGATTGATGAATGAATGATGATTGATGATGAATATTTATTGATTATTCAAGGGGTTGGTTGTTTGGATTCGTTCATCTATGGGCACCAAATCAAGAGGGGCGATAACATGTGGTTCATCGTTCGTGGATACGTGCTGTATGCCTGATTCATTGATTTCCTCATTTTCTTTTTCTTTTTCATCATCTTGTGTTTGTTTATCACCCTTATCTTCATCATTTTCATTATTTTCAATGTGTAAATACGGGTTTTCTCGCAATTCGGCACACACCGCCGTCGCCATTTTATTACACAACTTGTAATTATGAAAAATCAAGCCGTATGTCTCCCCTTTTTTAAATATTTTGCGCCGAACATCTTCTTCTTTCAAAAACTTCATCCATTCATCCGGAGTTTTACAGTAATCCGGCGAACAAATCACTTGGTTCGGTATTTTTACATTGAGTTCATTCACGCTTTCCATAATGTGATACGACAATTGCGTGGTCAGCGTGCTAAAATACGAAAATATGCTCGTGTTTTTATCAACAAAGCAGTTGTCTCGTTCCCATAAAATGGCGAAACCAAGGACTTCATCCAGCGCACACTTTGTTCCACGCAAACACTCATTCACTGGATACCCTGATATCACTGCGCCATCTAAATAGCACGCCCCATCCCGAATGATTGGCTGGAATACGTAAGGAATTGAACAACTCATATATGCCGCCTCCGCCAGCAATAAATGGGGGTGTGTTTTGTGCGATAAATCCACATATTTGAAGCGGTTTATTTCTGTTGTGAAAAAATGGACCTCAATGTTGGTTACGGCATAAAACTCGGCAAGCGTGGTTGTCAGCGTCAAATCCTTTGCCATTAAAAGCGGCCTCAATACTTCGCAAAATTGTTCGTATGTGATAAACCCTTTGTGGTTAAAAATATTCATTATCTTACTCACTTGATTGATGTGGCTGTCGCTCATTAAATTAAAAAATATCTTGTCCCACGGCCGTTTAATAAAGTAGTCATCCGCGGTTTCCCATTCGTATTTTAGTGCAATTACAATCGCAATAATAGAGCCAATGGAACATCCATAAATTGTTTCAAGGTAGGCGTGTTTCCATACATTTTGTTTTTCCAGGTATTTAGCCGCGCCATACAACAATGCGCCACACGGCCCTCCGGACGAAAACACCAAATGTTTTATTTTTTTGTCGTTCATTTTATGATTTATAATTTATGATGTTTTGATGTTTTGATGTTTTATGATGGATTTTTATTTTAGTTAAAATATCTACAACATTCGGTTTATGTTATTTTTTTATTTTGTATCATCATTATAATAATTATACAATATACCAATAACAACCAAAAACCAAAAACAAATATCCAACAAATACCCAACCCAATATGGATAATTTTATGTTGTATGGCAATGATAAAATAGAAAAGGTGGATAAAATAAACTTAGATGAATTGTATGAAAAAAAGCAGGAACTGGATAAACAAAAACTGTACACCTACAATAAAATCCTGGCTCGTATTCACAACAAAATCAAACTCACCTCCCGCCAACGCAATGCTCAGCAATACTGCTGGTTTGTTATACCCGAAGTTATTTTAGGAACTGCGAATTATGACCACGCAGGCTGCATAGCATACATTGTGGAAAAATTACAAGAAAACAAGTTTATGGTGCGATATACACACCCCAATTTACTATTGATATCGTGGATGCATTATGTGCCGACATATGTCCGCACAGAATACAAGAAAAAAACGGGTCAAGCCGTAGACGAATTTGGAAATATTGTGGATGGTGGTAGCGGCAGCGGTAGCAACAATAGTGAATATTCCATTAATCGCAACGGCGAAAAAGTGGATAAATCTCCCGCTGATATGAATGCACTGCTATATAATCACGGGCATTCCTCGTCGTCTGCGCAACAACAGTCACAGCAGCAACAGTCGCAACAAAAGAAAGAATATACGCCAATTAATTCATACAAGCCTACCGGTAATTTGGTTTATAATCAAGAGTTTTTCAAAAAGTTGGAAGACAAAATACAAATATTGTGAGAATACGAATATGATAATGCGAGATTGAGGAATATATTTGAGAGGTGGGGGTGGGTGGAGGGAGGAGTTATTGTCTTTTCGTCATCATCCTGCTAATAATTTCCTTTGTAGTCAATAAATCTCTATTCAATGTATCAAATGTGATATTTATTGTATTTCGTGAGCGTCTATCGTTTATCAGTTCATACCCCTTGTTTATTATTTTTTCTACTTCTTTGTCTATAATATTATTCAATTCATCACTGTTATTCAGATTTTTATCTCTTATTTCTATTTTCATTTCATTTAATGTATTCATCAATTCGCTGTACCTCTTAATATCATATTGTTTATATTTTTCATCATTTATTTGATGTTTTTGTTGTAGTGATAATTCATTTTTCTTATATTGTTGTTGTTGTTGTTGTTCTTGTTCTTGTTCTTCACTGTATCTTTGTCTTTGATATGGACGTTGAGGTGGTTCTTCAAACCGAACATTTCCTCTTCTTTCGTTATTGTTGTAATCGGTATTGTTATTGTAATCGGCGGTATCGTTGTTATTGTTATTATATAACTCTCCACTTCTTCCTCTCTGTTCGGTAGTATATGCGGCATCTCGCCTCCCTCTCAAATCTTGTGCCTGTATTTGTGCCGAAATGGCCTCCAACAATTGCAATCCTTTTAGAAAGTTAGACTGACAATTCGTGTATATTTTCACAATCATCACGCGGGCAGCATTCACAATATTTTGTAATTTTGTTTCAGTCAATTCGGGATGAATGTATATTTTATACTTATTCTCTCGCCGGGAACTGCTGCTGCCATCTCCCGAAAACAAATACGATGACGACGTCCTTAATCTCTCTTGTTCCTTTTCCAGTTCTGCGTCGGTCATCGGCTCAACCACAAACACTTCATTCAGCAACGAAATCAACGCCGCCCGGTCGTTCTTTGATTGTAGCATCATTTTCATTATATGGTTAGCATACTCACGATATAATTTATAATTCTCTCCATTATTCCCCGTCAAATCAAAGCGCCCGGATTTCAACCGGTTCTCTCTACACGTCTGTATGTCCGGCAACGGAATATCCTGAAATGAAACCACGTGTGCCGGAACGTCGCTGGCATTAATACCGTGTAGCATGCCATAAAACGCCCGCACATCATTTATATAGACCTTTTTGCGCATTTCATCCGTCATTCCAATGAAACGTCCCGCATTGTTTCCGGTGTATTCAAATAAGTTGGCATATAATGCGTCCAGGGTTTTAAATGCCGGAATATTAGACAGGCGGTCGCCGGATTTCAGTGTGGAGCACACCCCGGAGTCAATGGATACGGCGGTGGCATTGGGGGGAAGATTGAACAATTCGTTTGCCGATTGCGCTTGGGCGCGCGGGTCAGTTTGTTTTGTAAATAGGCCATACGTTTGGGAGTCACAAAAACTGAGGGTGCCTTTGGCTGCGACGCCAGCATTGCCGTCATTCGGGGACCACACCTTCACTGTATTCATAATTGCGGCAAACAAATGTGCGACTTGGACATAGAAGCGAGAAATGCCGATGCACATGTTTCGTTTTAAGCGGGCGTCTTGGACATTCAATTTGTCGGTGTCGTCCTTGCGAAAATACACCAATTTGTTTTTAGTAAAGTCGTCTTTATAGTCGCCTTGTTCCAATACCCCGGTGCGACGGCGATACAGATGCTGGACTTCTCTCGCCGACAAGCGCTTGTTAAATAAGTCTGCGGTAATAATCACTAATCGGTTGCACTGTTCCGGGTTGGCTAAATTTTTAAGACTGGAAAATGTAGAACCGGTGATGTATTCCGCCGCAATGGTGTCAATGTATTTTACAAAAGTGTCGTAATTTGTATTTATGTTTTGGACGGTTGATGCGGATTGTTGATTTCCCATTGTGTGGTGGTTGTATATTCAATAGAAATAATTTTGGGGGAAGGGTCCCCCATTACCCTGGGGGAAGGGTCCCCCATTACCCCCTCTTTTCAGGATAGATAGATTTATATAGGGAAGAGATTTGATGGAATTATTTGATGGATTTGTTTTGTAGGGAGATTTGATGATGGGAGTTTTGATGGAAGATGAGGGGTGGGGGAGAGATTTGATGGATTTGTTTTGTAGGGAGATTTGATGATGGGGAGAGATTTGAAATTATTTATTTGATGTGGTAGAGAGATTTGGATAATACAATTGCGTTAGAAAATTGAACTAAAAATATATATTTCTATTATTCACAAGTATTCACATAATCTGATAATCTGATTTACAAAGAAAACAAAGAATAATGTCATCATCAAATGTTGTTGTCCGTGGAACAAAGAAAAACAAGGCAGCAGTTTCTATTACTAAAAAAGAAAGAATTGATATATGGAATAAAATAGAAGACGCATTTATGCCTGAATTATTGTCATCATTAGCAATAAATTCGTCTTCTATTCAAAAACCGTCTACGCCAGATAAAAGGGTAGATGATAAAGTTGGAACGGATAAAGTGGCAACGGATAAAGGCGGCACGGATAAAGGCACGGATAAAGTGGCAACGGATAAAGGCATAGCAATTGATATATGTCCTGAAATTCAAGTAGATATAATCCAAGAAGAAGACCCCCAAGTGAAGCCGCACAGAATATCCTCCATCTTTAACATTTTAGGAAAAGACTGTATATATCGCACCACCGGCCAGAGGGAGGTATGCGACGCTTGTCAATCCAGTGTCATATTCACCGACGACGGGTTTATGACGTGCACAAATCCTAAATGTAGTATATTGTACCGGGATGAATCACTGGACCAAAGTGCGGAATGGCGGTATTATGGCGCCGATGATAACCAAACCAGCGACCCCACCCGATGCGGTATGCCCGTGAATCCACTGTTAGTAGAATCGTCATATGGCTGCAAGGTAGTGTGCGACGGCGGCTCGTATTCGCACGACATGATGAAAATCCGGCGTTATACCGAATGGCAATCCATGACCTACAAAGAGAAATCCCAATACGACGTGTTTCAAAAAATCACAATGATTGCGCACAATCACGGCATATCTAAAATGATTATAGACGAGGCCCAGCGATTCCATAAAAAAATATCGGAGCACAAAACATTCCGCGGGTTGAATCGCGACGGTATTATAGCGGCGTCCATTTACATTGCGTGTCGCACACACAATTGCCCCAGGACCGCCAAAGAAATCGCCACCATATTTAATTTAGACAACACGAGTGCGACAAAGGGGTGTAAAAATGCGGTGTCCATAATTAATGAATTGGAGTGCGCGTTGGATAATTCTGAAAAGACCAACTTTTGTAGGACAAAACCGGTTGCGTTTATTGACCGCTATTGTAGCCGATTGAATGTTAACGGCGAATTGACAAAGGTGTGCCAATTTATCGCACATTTGATTGAAAAACAAAATATGATTCCTGAAAACACGCCGCATTCCATCGCTGCGGGCATTGTGTATTTCGTTGCGCAAGTGTTTAGTCTTAATATTACAAAGAAAGACGTGAATCGTATTAGCGAAATCAGTGAAGTTACCATCAACAAGTGTTACAAGAAGTTGATGTCAATTAAAGACATGTTGATTCCGACGGTTGTATTACAGCGCTACAAGGCGCAAACATCCATGATTCCGGTTTCAACCACCATTGTTTTAGCGGGTTCAGTATCAGCATCAGCATCGTGATAGTGTTGGCGTTAAAGTAGTGTTGGCGTTAAAGTGATAGAACAACAACAACAACAACAACAACAACAACAATAAACCAAAAAAATGGGTTTTGTTCTTGGAAAAAAATGTAGAGCGTTATAATAGTGTTAAACAAATAACAAACGAAAACTACAAAAACGACAAAAACAACAAACAAATCAATAACGACGAAAAAACAATGAGTGCTGTTCCTAAAATCGTATTTATTGTCCCGTATCGTGACCGGGAACAACACCGTATTTTTTTTGAAAATTACATCCCCATCATAATGTCGGATTATAATCGCGAAGACTGGGAGTATTATTTTATTCATCAATGCGACCAGCGGCCATTTAATCGGGGGGCAATGAAAAATATCGGGTTTTTAGCAATAAAATACAAATATCCCAATGACTATAAAAACATAAATTTTGTGTTTAACGACGTGGACACGTTGCCATATACGAAAAATGTGCTGCCGTATGAAACGGTCGCAGGAACGGTGCGACATTTTTATGGATTTACATTTGCGTTGGGCGGCATTTTTTCTATAAAAGGCGAGGATTTTGAAAAGACAAACGGATTTACGAATTTCTGGGGATGGGGGTGCGAAGACAACTATATGCAGACCCGTGTTGTAAATTCCCGGCTTACGATTGACCGTGGCGTGTTTTTTCCGATTGGCGACACGCACATATTGCAGTTAGTGGATGGGTTTAAACGGCTAATCTGTCGGTCAGAAGCGGCAACCACCATAACCAACGACAACATTGACGGATTGATTACCATTAAAAACTTGAATTATGAGATTGCGGGAAATTATGTGAACGTTTCTACATTTGATACCGCATTTTCGCCGGAGATGTTAATGCTGGAAGAACAAGATGTGCGGGTTTCATCTAAAATAAAAATACCGGGGTCGCTTTTGAAGAAAAGCCCGGCAATACCGTTTCATTTGCAGGGCCAAAACCCCGCCCAAACCCAAAATAAAGATTTGTCGTTGCTTTGGCTACAAAACAATCCCGCAAACTTGAATCCACGGGCCAGCCAGCCAAATGGCGCCGGGTGTGATTCGTGCTTAAAGACGCCGGAAATACAGAATCGCGGTATTAGTATGGGGTTTTCAGCAACCAAACCGTCGGAACAGATGCTGCGACACGTGGCAAACACACAATACGCCCCCGCGGTGAATGCGGGTCCATACCAAACAACCTCCACCGCACAGTTATCCGACGGTAAAACGGCGGCGTCTTTTATGGAAACCATACGGCAGCACACCCCCGCCCCAACCAAAACCGTATCCATGATGCCTATAAACATGGCGTCGCCACAAACATTACACGCCCCCGTGATTCAAATGGGTCTCCCGAGCGACGAATCCGCATTATCAAAGCAGCAACAAATTATAGAACAAAATCGTCAAACACGCAGCATGCCGTCATTTAACATTAACACGGGGTCTGTTGGGCGGTTTAAGCCAAGGACGACCGGAATGCGGAGTATATTTGCGTAATCAGCACCGCGAACAATAAAAAAAAATAATGTATCAATATCATTTTGACTACGAGTATGATTACAAGTACATTATTTTTTAGTTTTAGTTTTTAGTTTTCGTTTTTAGTTTTAGTTTTTATAACCGCATCATGCAATAATGCCATAATTCCAGAATACCAGAATACCAGAATACCAGATGCGATTAGAAATTCTCATCAAAATTAAAGGTGTCATTTGTCACGGCCTTTTCTGCCAATGCGTATTCGCTGACACGCTTTTCAAAAAAGTTAGTAACGGACGACAACGAAATCATTTCCATAAAATCAAATGGGTTAGTGGACCCAAAAATCTTGTCATATCCCAACTGCACCACCAAACGGTCCGCGACAAATTCAATGTATTGCGTCATGAGTTTGGCGTTCATGCCAATCAAGCGACACGGCAGTGCCTCCGAAATGAATTCTTGTTCTATTTCCACGGCTTCTTTAATCAATTCCACCACCTTGGGTTTTGCGACCTTTTTATTGAGTTTGGAATACAACAGCACCGCGAATTCGGTGTGGAGGGCTTCGTCCCGAGAGATGAGTTCGTTGCTGAATGTAAGTCCGGGTAATAATCCTCGCTTCTTCATCCAATAAATGGCGCAAAATGCGCCCGAAAAAAAGATGCCTTCCACGCAAGCAAACGCAATCAGGCGGGTATGAAATGAACTGCGTTTGTCGCCAATCCACTTCAACGCCCAATCCGCCTTCTTTTTAATGCACGGAAAATTTTGAATGGAATTGAACAGGCGGTCCTTTTCCACGCTGTCTTTGATGTAGGTGTCAATTAAGATGCTGTACATCTGGGAGTGTATGTTTTCCATTGCGATTTGAAATCCGTAAAACGCCCGTGCTTCCGCGAGTTGAACTTCGGTCATAAAGCGCACGCCCAGGTTTTCAAGCACAATGCCGTCGCTGGCCGCAAAGAACGCCAGCACCATAGACAAGAAATACTTTTCGTCGGCGCTGAGCGTGTTCCAATGCTGGACGTCTTTTGACATATCCACTTCCTCCGCACGCCAAAAGCAATCCACCTGCTTTTTATACATTGCCCAAATGGATTGGTCCTTGATGGGGAACATAACAAACCGTTTGTCGTCTTCTTCCAGCAGGGGTTCGCACAGTTTTTCTTTTTTTGTGGTTCCGGCAACCGCCTTTTCTTTTTCTAAATGGTCCGTTGTCGCCGCCAAAACAGAGGGTATATGAGCCATTTTGTATGTGTAGGTAATGTTGTGTGATGTAAAATCGTAAGAAAGGGTGTAATTAAGAGCGCAGAGAGATAATTCCTAAATTATATTTGAATAGGATATTATATATCTATATTTTTTATACATATACACAAAAATACAAAAATAACCACCCAAAACATATAAATGTATACAGCGTATATGAGTATAGATTTATCACACTACTTCTAAACTTGTTTAGACCATTAGACCCTTATAGACCCTTTGACCCTTAGACCCTTGATAAAAAATATGAATACTAGTGACAGCAAACCCCGCTTTACAGACGTCATTGTCCAACTCATTAACTTAGACCGGCGCTCGGACCGCATTCAATATATAGACGAAGTCATTCCGTTTGCGTATGACCGCTTTTCCGCGGTGGATGGCAATAACCTGACACAATATTATTATGAATCGCCGGCGTGTAGTGAATTATTGGAAGTCGCAAGAAGTCAATCCGTCATTCTTGGAGAGATTGGGTGTAAATTGAGCCACTATTTGGTATGGCGACAACATTATGCGTATTTACAAACATGCGTCCCCCCCGCGGACAATAAATATTTACTTGTCCTGGAAGATGATGTGCGATTTACGCCCGACAGTCTCGCGAAATGGAACACCGTGCTATGCGAACTCCGGGATTGCGACACCTACAACGCAGCCAAGTGGGATGTCGTGTATGTAGGAGGACAATGGACGCCGAATTACGGATTTGATAGCCCCGCACATTTTGATTATCAGCGATTGTACGTTGGTCAGCCAACGCCGTATTTTGAGGGTGTTCCTGGGAGCAGTGGATTGTATGCCCGCATAAACACGAAGCACCAAGCCGCTGATATTTCGCGACCAGACAATGTGTGGATGACGCCGTTGTGTAGAACTGCGGGGGCGTATGTGGTTAGTAAGCGCGGCGTGGCAAACTTGTTATCAGCGGTGGAAACCGACCCTGCGACATTTATGAAGACCCCGCTTGATATGTGGATTATGGAAGCGGAATTTAGACGGCATATTGCGTGTTTGGACGCATTTCCGCATCCTTTTTATCAGGGCGGGTTTAATTTAATGAGTGACCCACGGCTTATCGCCAATGACATTCATCGCGGGAATTATCAGACATTGACGCTTTGTTAGCATCATTCCATTCCTTCATAATTCAATCCCTTCATAATTCATTCCTTCATAATTCATTCCTTCATAATTCATTCCTTCATAATTCATTCCTTCATAATTCATCCCTTCATAATTCATCCCTTCATAATTCATTCCTTCATAATTCATTCCTTCATAATTCATCCCTTCATAATTCATCCCTTCATAATTCATCCTTCATAATTCATTCCTTCATAATTCATAATAATTCATCTTATATATTATATATAACATGAATATGAATGTTCCTATTGTTCCCTCTTTTTTTGCGCACATTTTGAATGCGTTATTTCTAGTTGTCGCAGTTTATTTAGTGTATATCCATTATTCGCAGTTAAGCAAGGCCGACCCCTGGAAATTAGTGGTGTTAGTGCTATTGTTTGGCATTATTGTAGGAGTACACGGAATCTCACACCTTGGTTTGGAGCAAACCTATGGATTTGGACGTTGATGGACGACGAACCGAAATTTAATCTGTTACCTTTGTGGTGGTGATGCTTGGTTTGCCAAGTTTATTTCTAATTTCTACATATACACACATAACAACACATAACACATAACACAAATAACACATAACACACATATGAAAAAACAAATCAAACACATGAATATTTTAATAACCGGAGGATGCGGGTTCATCGGCTCCAATTTTGTGAATTATATTGTTAATAAATATCCCACCCACAATTTCATCAACATTGACGCAATATATTACAGCGCCTCTCTCTCCAACATTTCCGACGAAGTTCAAAATGCCCCCAATTATAAATTCATTCAAGCCAACATCAACGACTTTAATTTTATCAAATACGTGCTTCAAACGGAACGCATCACGCACATCATTCATTTTGCCGCACAATCTCACGTGGATAATTCGTTTGAAAATTCGCTCCAATACACGGAAGACAACGTTAAGGGAACCCACACGATGCTGGAAGCGGTGCGTCAAGTAAATCCACGCGGTATTATATTTTTTCATTTTAGCACCGACGAAGTGTATGGCGAATCCGAACTGGATGAAGACCCCAAACACGAAATGTCTATTTTATGTCCCACCAATCCGTATGCCGCCAGTAAAGCCGCCGCCGAAATGTTTGTGAATTCATATCGCCACTCTTATAAATTAAACACCATTATAACGCGGTGCAATAATGTGTATGGGCCCAATCAATACCCCGAAAAGTTGATTCCCAAGTTTGTAGCGCAATTAAAGAGCGGTGGCAAGTGCACGATTCATGGAACGGGTGCGTCATTGCGGTCCTTTATTCACGTCTATGATGTGTGCACGGCAGTGGATTTATTACTGCACAACGGCGTGATTGGCGAAATATACAACATTGGCAGCGAACCCATCCACGAAAAGTCGGTGTTGGAAGTCGCAGCGCTGCTGGTTAAGATTTTGTTTCAGGAAAAAGGTAAAAGTGCATGCGACGTAGATAAATACGTGGAATATGTCCCCGACCGTCCTTTTAATGACAAGCGGTATTTTATAAGCAACGATAAAATCAAGGCGCTGGGGTGGAGCCAGAATGTGCAGTTTGAAGACGGCATAAAAGAATTGGTGTTGTTTCATTGACGAACTTGTGGTTAAGAAGATAGAGATAGAGATAGAAATATGATGGGTATGGATTGTATGGATTGTATGGATTGTATGGATTGTATGGATTGTATTACTGAAAGTTATTCATTGCAAATGGCTCCCATTTAAAACCGTTTGACCATTTCATGCGGTGGTCTATTTCACTGTATCCCTCTTTTTGTATGATGTATTGGTCGTGTGCTAACCATACATTATATTTAGGTTGTATTACCGCCGTATAAAAATAATCAATGTTTTTGTCTTCCAGGGTGTCTTTGTCTTCAATGGCGTCGTATTCCGCCAAAATCTTGTCATACATATGCTGGTAAATCAAATATGCGTGATTACACCAAAACGTCCCCCGGTGCCATTTTCCGGTTGCGTCGCTGTCTCTGTATCCAGTTAGCCAGCCGCCCAAATATAAAATGTCGCGGGTTTCGGGCGCAGGAAGCAATGTGTGTTTTAATGCGACAATGTTGGGGCGTATTTGTGCGTCGTCTTCCAAAATTAAGACAGAGGTTAATTGGTTGTCCTTGGCATAGCGCAAGGCACGCATATGCGACTGGAAACACCCGACACGCGGATTTGTGGGATGTAGGTGGTTTAATAACACGGTGTGTTTTAAATTGTATTCACTTAGATGGTTCACTATGTATTCCGTGCGAAGGGGGCGCTCTTCTAGACAAATAACCACAATTTCTTGCGCAAATCCGGCGGCGGGGTCTAACAGAAATTGTATGTTTTCTTTTTCTTGCTGTTGCTGTTGCGGTTGCGGTTGCTGTTGCGGTTGCTGCTGTTGTTGCTGTTGTTGCGGTTGCTCTTGCTTTTGCTCTTGCTCTTGCGGTTCTTTAACATAATCCGAATCAACAGAAACAACGGGGTCTTCAACCACTGTAAGACAAATTTGGTTATCGTTGTTCGCATAAAATGTTGTAATTGTTTCTTCGGGTTCTGGCACTGGCAATGGCACTGGGTCAGGTTTTAATTGACATAAAAATTCATTTCGGATTAAAACGTCGTGTAAAATTGTCTCCCACAAATGGGTTCCATACGCGGCTGCTGGTAAAGCAATGGTTTGGGTTTCTGACTGCGTCAATAAGTCGCGATGCTCCCAATGTATTGGGAAAAACTCGTCTCCATCCAATATTTTTACATCGTATTTCACATAATAGTGCGGGTGGTCGTCTAATAATTTCTTATTGGTATCACGAATGTGATGCGCCCACACGCCCATCCGCAATCCCGATTTAAACGCATTCAACCATATTTTCAGAAATTCATTTTTCGGTTTTGCCGCCAAAAATGCGTTGATTAAACAGTCACGGTCATTACGTTCTTTACTGATGTAAAACGCGTGTCCGCTTGAAAATAGTTCGTCAAAATTACGAAAAATAAGCATATCCAGGTCCAGATATACGCCACCAAATTCATACAAAATTTCTAGGCGCACCACATCAGCCTTGTATTGAAAATGATGAAGTTTGAAACCGTCGTAATATTCCGGAATTAATATCTTGACAATTTCAATACGCGGATGCGTTTTTATGCGGTCCCAGTATGTATTCACGCCGGCAGCGGGTTCGTCCACATTGTAAATCCGGATGGCGTAGTCGGGCATATGTTGTAGCATGGATTCAACACACCGGTGATGATAATTATGAAATTCGGTTTCGCCGAAATACAATAAATGGATGATTTTGGGGATGGTTGTTGTTGCTTTTGTCTCGGCTGCTGCTTTTGTCGCATTTGTCGCATTTGCTTTATAAAGCGCCCCCAAATTACACATACAATAAAATGATAAATCTTTATCCAAGTTCGGCAAATCCATCATCTCTTCAAACAAGCGAATGCTTTCAACCGGATTTAAATCAAACAGCGCAAATGCCCGATAAAACCGCACTTGATTATTTGTTTCTTTATATTCCGGCGTGCCTGACACGTTATCCAAATGCCCGAAATACTCCAAATACATATCGGACACCGCATACAAGGGTTTCACGTTTTTGGCGTAATACAATTCTTGGATTTTGGAATACATTTGTTCTCGGTTATATGTCTTATAAAAGAGTTTCAGTATTTCGTATTCCCGCTTTTCGGCCGGCAATGTAATGGCGGTATTGTAGAACCCCCACGCCATGCCTCTTCCTTTCATAATGGGTTGGGTTTCTTGTTCTTGTCCTTGTCCTTGTCCATAATACGAATCATACCCCGCCTCAATAATATAGTCGGCTTGGCACATGGTGTCCCACGCATAGGACGGCGAAACCGACCACCCCATTACATTCCGTTTCTCTCGGGTAATGTCATCCATCATCAAAAGCGTGGTTTCGTTCGCTAATCGCATACAATTCACGCAATCTTGGAGCGGGATGTCGCCTTCGTGCCCCCCGTCAATAAAAATGGCGTCAAATACGGCCGACGGATGTTCGGCAATGAACTGGGGAATGGTCTGCGTGCTGTCTCCCGTAACAAGCATGTGGCGCCCCGGAAACACGGAATCAATATATTTTTTAGCGGCAAAAACGCAGGAATATTGGCCCAAATCAAAACTGACAACCCGGGTTTGCGGAGATGTAATTGCGAGAAACAATAGGGCGCTGTGGCCGCCGTTGAAACCAATTTCCAAAATGGACGACGGCCGCCTTGATACAATTAATTCGGAAATGCGGGTTATTTGTTTGGGGATTTGGTAGGAATATCCCTCCACCAAATTGCCGCCACAACTTCGCAACGCGGCTGAAAGACCGGCAAATAATTCGTCAATATTCGCAATAGATTGTGGTAATAATATATCGTGAATTACCATATTTTTATACTTTTACAATATTGTGTATCACTTTTACAACATTGTACAGTTTTATGTTTAATTTGTATTTTTGGTTTTAGTTTTAGTTTTATTCCGTTGGCATATGTGTGTTTGGAAGGAAACGGAATTTTGGTAATGGGTATTGAAGACTTCTTGGCTCCAATTCCGCTGTTCTCGGCAATTCCAACATCGCCACCACCATTCTTAGAGGCAATGTCGGCATTGGGACGACCGCCCCCGCGGCAGTGCTTGATGTAAACGGTGCAATATCAAATAGAGGTGGGTCCAGTGAAGGATTTCTGTCTTTGTCTCGTGGAGGGCAAGGAGGTACCGGATATATTAACTTTATGGACCCAGACAATACACGTCATACATACATTGGATTTGGCTCTACCAGTGATTTTGCTTTTGCAACTGAAAAAAGCAGAAATCAGGTTTTTTTAACAGGCAATACGGAACGCATGCGCATATCAAGCACCGGCAACGTCGGTATCGGCACCACGACACCTGGTTATACCCTTGATGTCAGCGGGACAATTAATTGTACCGGAAATATATTACGAAATGGTTCAGCATATACAGGAAAAATCATAGATATAACACAATCAGTTCTTAATTACGCGCTTGACTATTGGCCTGGAATCACTTGGACGGATTCGCCGATTCCTCCAATCACAATTACTCCATTTTCAAGTTCTAGTCGGTTTCTTTTAAGAGCAAATATCGTATTTGGTGTATCACCTACAACAACAGTAGCATTTAGATTTGTAAGAGACGGAACTGTTATTGGCGTTGGAAGTGGTGGAAATTATCAATGCTCATTTCGTGGTCAAACTGCATATAATCAATGGGGAAATACTACATCGGGAGAATATATGGATAGTCCCAATACAACCAGTTCTATAACATATAAAATACAATTTATGTCATATGATAGTTCTCGTACAGTAAGATTTAATGATGGAATTTCTGGTTCTGGCGCAGATAATAATATAGGAATATCCACACTTACAATAACTGAGTTATTAAGTTAACCTGAATTACCACCTCATTGCGGTGTTTGTGTGCGCGAATATCCTAATTTATATATTCCCAATTACTCTCCATTTATAAGCATTAAATGACCCAGAGGACGGTGATATGCGAAGTTTTATTGGATTGCCTGTATTGGTTATGCATTGCACAGTACCATGCATGTAAGAACATCCTTGACCTGCACGTGTGAAAGTTGAAAGCCAATACACCGGTGCGCGAACCCCCATATTTCCACACCAACTCAATTTACAAAGTCCAGTACAACTCGCACCAGATGCCGATGCAATAGAAATGTATTTGCCTACATTCGTAGTTCCTTGTTGTATAGCAGTTGAACCTGCCGTTGGGGAAACCACAGTAGAAGTAATTTCATATCCACCGCCAGTCCCGGTATCAAAATATGACGTGCCATTGTAAGAAACCTCAAATCTTACCTCAGCATTTTCGGTGTTATGTGCCCACGATATTATAATTTCATTCATCATAAAGTTTGAAAAGTCCAATCCAGTTATTTCAAAGTTTGCGGCAGATGTTCCGGAACCTGACGCAATAATCCGCGAAATGTTTGTAGAATTAATTGTCCCATTAACATCAAGGGTATAACCAGGTGTCGTGGTGCCAATCCCTACATTTCCTTGACTTGTTATCCTCATTCTCTCTGTTCCGTAATCATTTGAATTGGTTGCGGGTGCTTCTCTAGTAAAAAAATTAATTATTCCACCATCCCCAGATTCACCGCAACTAAATAACTGAAGTTCTCGTGATTCTTTAAATAATAACCCATTACGATATGTGTCACTAAATTCAATTGCCAGTTTTCGTTTATTACCTCCCCATTGCAGGTTAATATCTCCTGCATCAACCTGGAGCGTCCCATTTATGTGGAGTTTATTAGAAGGCGTCGTGGTGCCAATGCCGACATTGCCTCTAAGAATGGTGGTGGCGATGTTGGAATTGCCGAGAACAGCGGAATTGGAGCCAAGACCGGTTGTTCCAGACCCGATTACAATTTCGTTTGACACTCCAACCGCGCTTGCCGCCGCCCCGGCCCCGACATACACATTGCCAGTCCCCGTGGTGATTGTTGTGCCGGCATTTAAACCAAGGGTGGTGTTGTTTGTCCCGGTTGTCAGCGCCGCCAATGTCCCGTTTCCAATTGCGACGTTGTTTGAACCGCTGGCAGGCGGTAATGACCCCGAACCAAACACCACATTTTTCGTAGAATTTTGATACGCAACCGCAGCCGACCCCAAATAAAGGGTTCCATCTACGGTGGAATTCGTGGAAACACGCGCGGCGCCACTCACATCCAGCGGGAACGCCGGCGCCGTGGTCGCAATCCCCACATTCCCGGTCGTGGGCTGCAACACCAAATTCGTGGTTGCTGATATTTGATTGGCATTCGTGATATTGTTGGTGGAGAGGTCCAGTGTGCTCCGAAACTTCGCGGCGCCATTCACATCCAGCGGGAACGCTGGCGCCGTGGTGCCGATGCCGACATTTCCTCTTAATGCGGTCGTGGCAATGGACGAATTCCCGAGGACAACGGTGTTGGAACCGAGCCCGGTCGCGCCAAACCCCACCGTAATTTCGTTTGTGGCGGATGCCGCGCTGGGCACGGTATTGCCTCCTACATACACATTTTGGCTGCCGCTGGTAATTGTATTTCCGGCAATATAGCCAAGCGCGACATTGTTTGTTCCGGTGGTGAGCGACGACAGGGTGGAATTTCCCACGGCTACATTTCCGCTGCCGACCGTGGTGTTTGCCGTTGTTTTACCGATACTGATGTTATTGGTGGCATTGGTGTATGACAGCCCGGCGGACCCCAGCAAAAGGGAGCCATCCACATTTCCGACATTGCTGATGCGTGCCGTTCCACTAATATCCAGCGGATACGCCGGGTCGCTGCGCAATATCCCCACATTTCCAGTGGTATCTACCCGCATTCGTTCTACATTGTTAATACTAAATGGCAAAAAATTATTTACTGACGTGGATACATTCATTTTTATATATTTTTAGAATAAATTATTATCACAACAAAATACGATATATATATTATATAAATCATATTTTATATTTGTGGCGGTTATAACAATCACAACCAAAACAAAAATGTCAATGTTTAGAAAAAATACAATGACAAACACTATGTTTGTAAGAAATGTAACGCAATTTGTAGCGACATCATATACCGCTACGGCGACGACCGGAGGAGGCGGTGGAGGCGGTGGAGGCGGAGGCGGTGGTGGTGCTGATTCGTCTATATACGATACCCTGGCAAATAGCGCGCCGTTTAAGGAAATCCAACGTTTATCAACGCAATTTGCGAATGGTTCATTACCCACACTTAAAACCCAACTAACCCCTGAATTATACACAACTCTCTCAACCACCCTCGCAACGTTGGCCCTCCCGAATTACTCAACATATACCAAAATATACACACAAGAACAAACCACGCTTATGATGCTGTCGCAGGCAGTGGCACAATACAATGCTTTATTGGACGCCCAAGCAACCATACAAACCAACGAAGAGTGCTGCGCAATTTTGAACGACATGGACCGACTTATGGCTTATATATCCGGGTTGCGGCGCCAGATGTCTATTTTCCCCGACCAAGAAATCCAAGTCATCAAGGCCGAAATCAAGCCGGAATATTTACGATATATTCAATTGTATGGTGTTCCAGAGAATTTGGCGTGGGACCCTGAAAAACTGGCATATGCGGTTTCGCTGGTTGAATCGGGGCAATAATAGGCACGGACAATACTCACTAAAAATAGTATAACAATAATATAACCATACCTACACGTCAAGGATGTCATTGTTTGATGATTTAAATTTAAATGTGAATGATTACGAAATACCGGAACTGATTGACCTTTTTGACATAACTGTTTCATATAATCAACTCACCGAACAAATTGTGAATTCCGCAGTGGAGGCGCGCATTTCTCAATATAAGCAACTTAGTGGTAAAACAAATAACGAAGACCAGTATATTGTTTTTTTCCGGCGCGCAGAAGCCAAACTTCAAGAATATGTGAAAATATTTTGTTCTTCATATAGCAACAGCAACAGCAACAGCAACCATCAGCACAGCAATCGCAATAACAATCTCCATAATAATACCCCCCCGTCATCCAACACATTGATTGGTGGAGACCACCTGGTTATAAAAAAACCGGAATACCCTTTTCAAACCACATTTAGCGTGGAGTATCCAAATGGAGTAATGAACCCGGTTGAAAAAAAAACAATAAAAAAGGTGATAAACATTGATACATTGTTTAGGCAACGATATAACGCAACGACTGCCTCCGATTTTACTTGTGTATTGCCAAATCCGGTAAGCAATGTGGTGTCAATGAAACTAACCTCTGTTGAACTCCCCAGTATGTGGTATGTGTATTCCAACCGCAAACAAAACAATCAGTTTATGATATATTTATACAATGTCAATGATGGAACCGGCAGTTTTTACGACATTTCATTTAACGTTGTGCTGCCAGAAGGCAATTATTTAGCGGACGAATACAACATCGCCATCAATAACTTTTTCATTAACACCGGGAATGGTCTGGATTTTTTAACAACCGGCGTAAATCCATACTCCGGTCGGTGTTATATACGCACCCGCAGCATTTTTGACACATCTAGCAATTTTCCGATTCCATTTGACCCCACTAACGCATATTATTCCCCTGATTTTTTTTATGTGTTGGATTTTAATTTAACGGATAATCCGTCATACGCAGAACCGCCGCCGCCACCCAATCCCGCTACAATCGCCTGTTACAATGACGCGTTCCAGCGGACGCATATGAAATTAAGCAATCTCCACGTGAATAAATACAATACGCCGGTAGACCCCCGCATATTGCCGTATGATTACGCCGAAATGCAGCAACAAACCGTGAAACTTCGGCCTCTTTATAAAAATCTGGGTTGGATGTTGGGGTTTAGAAAAGATTTTTATGTGGTGGAGCGGTCCAATACCCACGTGGATGGAATGACATTTCCAGAGGCAAAGGCTACATATGAAGGCTACATTGAGACGGAAGCGGCGTATGGTGGGTCGGTCCAGCAGTATGTCTTTATTGAGGTGGATGATTATAACAGTAATTTTGTCACCGATTCCATTACATCCGCAACCGGCACTTCATATTTAGGAAAAAACATCATCGCAAAAATGCCAATTGTCAACAGCCATTACAATATTATTTACAACAATCCGTCGGATAGAATATTTAAGCAAAGAGATTATTTTGGACCAGTGAATATTGAGAAACTGCACATTCGTTTATTAGACCGGTTTGGCGACCCAATAGATATCAATAACACAGACTATTCGTTGGCCATAGAATTAACGTGTTTATACTGATTAATAATATTAATTAAGAATTATTAAGAAGGAAATATTTTTAAATTCATTATAAATATTTTCTATGTGTATAGTATAAAATGCCCGCTCAGGATTTTTACCTTTCTGCCTTTGATGCAAACCTCCAGATGGATGTTTGCGGAAACCTCTCTGGTGGCCTTACCTCTGCCTTTGACGCATCTTCCGTCGCTGTGTATCAGATCAGCCTTGATGCCGCCAAGCTTGCTTTCCGTTTTCAGACTGATGCCAGTGATATCACCAATGTCGCTGCTGATGACGTCAAGTACTATGTTTACAAGAACAACTTCCCTGATATCTCCTCTGCTATCGCCGGTTCCACTGTTGTTGATGCCAGCGCTATTGCCAGTGGCTACGATGCTAACAAGATGTTGTTGAAGCACGACTATGTCCGATACCTTGCTCTCCGCCTCTTCAACACTCACCACGGTGTTGATTTGTTCAACAACGAGTCTGAACTCCTTGCCGACATCTGCGCCAATGCCGTTGATGTTTCCAACCACATCCAAACTATTTTGAATGCTGTTGATGTCAGTGGCGCTGGAACTGGCTTGAGCGGTGGTGCCAACAACTATTACTTCACTGGTGCTGACTCTTCTGCTAACAACCTTTCCAAGCTTATCCTTAACCACATCATCTCTGCTGACCCCAGCCGTCTTAGTTCTGTGGCTGGCGCTGAACTCCAGAGCATGCCATTCATTGCTGATGACACTCTTAACTTCAAGGTTACCGTTAAGGCTCACGCTGACCAGCACAACCTTACTGGCGTTGCTGCTATCCCTGACCGCTCATACCGCATCAAGCTTGTTCTCAAGGCTTCTCCCTCCAACACTACCCCTGTTGATTAAATTGTCTATGCGTGCGTGTAGTATAATATATAATAAAATGGCCATTGTAAATATTTATTAGTAAGCGCCATAAATAAATGCTATTGTATCCAAATTCAATAGTATTTATTACAACTTTTTCGTTATTTCATTTCATTATTTCATTTCGTCATTTCATTCCAATAAACCTATATTTAGGTAATTTTGGTTAAAAAATTGATTAAAACAACGTAATATATACCTAAATATACCTAAATATACCTAAAAATGGGTAAATACAATTGCGAAAAGTGCGGAAAGGAATTTAATCAAAAATCACATTACACGACACACGCGCATAAAAAAAATCCGTGTGTGGTTGAAAGTAAAATAAAAGAAATGATAGATAATGCGGTTAAAGAAAAATTAATTGAAATAAAAAAAAACATTGATACTTCGTGTTCATCCTTGCCCTTACCCTTGCCCATACCATTACCATTACCCCTATCCCTAAGCGATCCGCAACTAGTTAAGGATATCCCCGTCCCTATTACAAAAAAAATACACATCCCCAGACCGATTTTAAAGTGGGTTGGTGGGAAAACCCAAATATTAGATAAACTTATTACCGATTTTCCAGTTGAAATAAATAATTATCGTGAAGCATTTTTAGGAGGAGGTAGTGTTTTATTCGCGGTATTATCTTATGTAAAAAATGGGATTATAAAGATACACGGCAATATACACGCATATGATTTGAATGAACCACTAATTTATATGTATAAAAACATTCAAACGCGCCATAATGAATTATATGACATACTGCAAACTATTATTTCGGATTTTAATGACTGTGGAAACGGGGAAATAAATAGAACACCCGCAAATATAGACGAAGCAAAAATCGCAAAAGAAAATTACTACTATTGGATAAGAAGTGAATATAACAAATTATGCTTAACCGATAAAAAAAGTATACTAGGTTCTGCGATGTTTATATTCTTAAATAAAACTTGTTTTAGAGGCGTATTTAGGGTTGGCCCCAATGGATTTAATGTTCCTTACGGTCACTACAACAACCCAGAAATTATAAATAAACAACATCTACAAGAAATACATGAACTAATACAAAATGTGATGTTTGAATGCTGCGATTTTACTACAACACTGACAATTGTAGAACAAAATGATTTTGTATATCTTGACCCGCCGTATGCTCCCCAAACGGATACTTCGTTTGTAGGATATACTGAAAATGGGTTTAACATTGAACACCATAAGAATTTATTTAAGTTAGTGCACGCCTTAACTGAAACAAATAAAAAAATAATGTTAAGCAACGCTGATGTGAGTTTGGTGCGTGAATGTTTTACAAATGAAAAATATAAGATAGTATCAATCTTATGTAAACGGGCAATTCATTCTAAAAATCCAGACGCGATGGCAAAAGAAGTGATTATAATGAATTATTAGTTGTTTATTATTCTATTATTCATAACGGACAAATATCATCAAACAACGCCATAGCCGAATAATTATGTAAATCAATAAGGGTGTCTTTCAGACCCTCGTCATTCACCAAATTAATACCCTTATTTGTTATGGAAATTGCGCGTTGAAGTTTGTCTTGAATGCGCATCAACACACCGACAAACCCGTATTTTGCAAACGCATCCCCGTAATCCGCATTTTTGCGTTCAAACAACGCAAGCCCTTGTGCCTGTATTTCACGCATTTGTTCAATGCGCCACTGCTGTAATTCCGCAACGGTTTTATCTTTTTTATCGGCGACAATGATGTTGCTGTTATTCTGGTTCTGGTTCTGGCTAGTATTATTCATTGTATTCTCGTATTCTCGTATTCTCACTACTACTGACTACTTACTACTACTGACTTACTGTCTGACTTGTGTAATATATAATGTAATATAATGTGTTTTATTTTATGTCGTTTTTTATAGACAGACTGCGTATTTTATCCCTAAGTTCTTTGATTTCTTTCACCAAAATCGGGACAAGTTGTATGTAATTAATGGACTGATACTGCTCCGCATCTTTTTCACCAATAACCAGCTCGGGAAAACACGCCTGTACTTCGTGGGCAATAAACCCGTATTCGTGCTGGCGCGTTAATTCATTAAAATACTTTACGGGGTGTAGCGCATCAACGCAAACATCCGGTGAAATGGCTTGAATGCCGGTCTTAATCCTGTAATCACTGACATTGTTCAACCCCAGTGTTTTAATGGTTCCGCTTACATCCAACGCAACCCCGGTGTCTGGCGTGTTTGTGGCTATACCCACCGTTCCTGTATTGTAATATATACTGCTACCGGTAGTCTGCCATATAGTTGGCCCGATGATATTTGTTAAAAACGGAACAACCACACTATATTGTTGCGACGGGGTGAATTTCGTGGTGACATAGGCGATTACCCGTGGTTGGTTTGCGGCGGTGTTAGTTAAATCCGTATAATCGGTCCGCAATACGGGGATGGTGTTGTTTGCGGAATATATTTTGGTATTAAATGTTATGGTCCCAGTGGTGGGCGTATCCAATCCAATCATTCCTTTTCCGCCAGTTATGCCGGTATATAACGTTTCCGTGTTGTTAATGACATAGATTTCTTTCACGCCGTTCAGAATTGGCGTTGAATAAAATATTAAAAACCCGCTGGTTGTAGTCATTATGTTATTAGAAACATAAAACGTAAAATTGGAGGCGGTTAGTGCGATATCAACCATTAATAAACGCTGCACCGGCAGCACCGCACTAACGTTGCCGCTAATAACCAGCGACCCATTTGTAAAACTAGATGTTTGATTATTGAAGTTAATACACTGCGTGGAGGCGGCAGTTGTGTTGCCTTCAAATATATTGTTATTTACAAACGACCGTCCAGTCATACCAGTTATAATGATGTATCGGTGGCTGTCGGTTGTCCCCACAAACTGAAACCGATTATTGGTGATTTGAATGGATGCGTTGTTGGTTGAAATGGCGAATTCATTGGTTTGAAACACGCAACTATCTACATAATTCACGCCAGCCGCATTAGAAAACAGTAGTATATTGGCAATACTACTTGCGTTTGCGTTGTTAAATGTAAGATTAGATACAAGTATTCCGGTTCCGGTTATAACCAATATATTAGACACGCTGTTATAAATCACGGTAGATGATGACACGCCTTCTATTTTCACTGCTTTGCTGATTGTTTTTTCAGATGTAAGGGTTATGTTGTTGGCAATGCGCAGTATGTCGCCGCTGACACTGGTTGCTATGGCAGATGTGAATTCTGCTTCTGTGGTAATGACGTAAGTTGAACCCGAAAAAATAGGTAAAGACGATATTTGTGGAAATCCGGCATCACTTGCCGCATACAAATTATACGAATTATTTAAATATGTGTTTGCGGTGTTTTCATTGATTGGTTCGGTGTTTATGAAGCGAAAGGTGGGGCCTTGTGTTCCGGCACCGGTTGGACCCGTAGGGCCTTGTGTTCCTGTCCCGGTTGGACCCGTCGGACCAGTTGGACCCGTAGGGCCTTGTGTTCCAGTCCCTGTTGGACCAGTTGGACCTGTTTGTCCTATTAACCCGGTAGGTCCAGTCGGGCCTTGTATGCCGGTCCCAGTCGGACCAGTCGGACCCGTTGGACCTGTTGGGCCCGTAGAACCGGTCGGACCAAGCAATCCAAACGAAGTATGAACATGACTATATGTTGCGTTACTCTGAAAATATATGTTCGCAGACCGCACAGACGAATTGTTATTGTAAGCATAAAGTTGTATTTGAATTGATGGCGAATTGCCGTACAATGTCAAATCAGTGTATGGAATCAGCATACTAAGTGTGTAATCTTCTAACATTGTATCAATGATTTGATGCCGTGTTGAAAACTGTGAAGTCCCGCCAACCTGAACAACATTTGATGGTAAATTAACTGGCGGAATGGTTGCGGCATTTACGGTATCTAAGATTTGGGTTCCCGGGATTTGGCCGCCGCTTACGTCAGTATTGATAATATACACCGCATAATAAAGAAAAACGTGGTTTATATCACTGGACGCCGGAACATTCGCAAATACATTTACATCCCATATTCCAGCCGACAAGAATCTTTGTGAATACGCAAATGAAGTAGTTGTTCCGAAAAACGCCGCCACAAATGCGTTTGTTGCCGACGGAATATTTAAAGAAACCGTATTTTGTGCTGCGTTATTTGGCGCATTTGACAATTCATTTATACGGGTGCCGGTATTGCTGTTTCGGTTCATATACAGTAACAACCCACCGGAACCTTGCAGTCCTTGGGCACCGGTAGGTCCGGTAGGCCCGGTCGGCCCGGTATCTCCTTTGCTAGCAGCAGTCCCGGGTATTCCTTGTGGACCGACCGCGCCAGTACATCCGGTTTGTCCCGTTGCGCCTAAAATACCACGAGGCCCGTATGGACCGGTCGGTCCGGTTGCGCCACACGGACATTTTAAACATCTACATTGTAAATATGTTTCATAATTGCTATACGAAGTCATTTTTGTTTTTTTGTATATAATATATGATTACGAATATTATATACAATAATTATTATTTCTTGTGATTAAGTGAATGAAATGAATGTTGTGATTGAAGTAAATGAAATGAAATGGAAATGAATGAAATGAAATGAATGGTGTGATTGAAGTAAATGAAATGAAATGGAAATGAAGTGAAAACAGAAACATGTCTTCAAAACCATTTTTCCTGGGCGTGTTGAAAAGGGCGACTATACTTCTCTACAACCAAGGGTTCGGGCATATATACCGTGGTAGCACGGTCGTAAAACCGCACTTCCGGAACAGTTTTGAGGCTGGGATTTACCGGCATTTGAGGTGTAACTAAATTGGTTGAATTAATGCCCCGTAATGCCGACTCTATATCAACCGAGTTGTTAGAAAATGAATCACGCGACATATATGACGGCATAATTCCGACACTTTCGTAGGTTAGACCATCACGGTAAGCACGCCCCATTGCGGCATTTTCAAAGCCCACGTATTCGCGTGCCTTGTTGAGAGAATTTTGTTGAATACAATAATCGGAGCGTGTGTTTTTATTGCGAGTTGATGCCATATTTATATATCACTTGGAAGAAAAAACGGATTTTACAGCATTAATTGTTTCGGTTTTTAATTCCGGCGATACAACCCCAGACCGGTGTATTTCAACTAAACATTTGTGAAATAAATCAAAGGTGTTATAGGAATACATCATACAAAATATGAGTTCGGAATTCTCGGTGGTATTATTTTCTTCAATTGGTTCTTGTGATTCTTGTGATTCTTGTCGTTGATTTTCATCATTCTGATTCTGATAAAGCGGGTGATTTGAAATAATCTCTCTAACATCATTATGAAACTTGAATTTTTCATATAATTTTGTTAAAGCGTCGCTTATTCGGTCTGCGTCATATTCGCCATTTTCAATTTGGAACACTTGTAGAAACTGGATTTTAAACATCATATCCGCTTCGTCTTCGGTATCCATTTGTTTATAAGTGGTAACTAATTCAAAATTATAAAAATCGGTCATTTTTTTATAATTGAACACAAGGGTTCTATTTATGTGTCTTTTGGTTGGTCTTTTGTCTTTTGGTTGGTCTTTTGGTTGGTCTTTTGTCTTTTGCACTTGGGCTTAATGTGCCACTTGTCACGTATCACTTGTAAAGATACTCTTGGTCGCGAATCAATTCACGGGAAGGAACGCCGCCACGAACCCAGCCATCCGCAGCCGCACCTTCTACGTAATTAACCGGGTTATTGATGGTTGCGGCGAGAGATGGAAGCAAGGGGTAGTTGCTGTGTGCCATAAATGACTGCTCGGTCAAGTTGTTGATGCTCTTCTTGTTCTGATGAGAATCGCCCTGCAAAAGCAAAGACTCTACATTGGGGTCTACTTTCCCCCTTCCTAAATAAGGAACAGTGCGAAAAGGACGCTCCAACAGACTCAATTTACTCTTAGAATGGGTGTTCAAACTGCCAATGGAGAGGTCCGAGTTGGTGTCAATGTTGCACCCGCCGAACCCGGTTTGGTGGCCTCCCTTAAAGAACACATTGGGCTGGCTGGTAGCAAAAGCAATGGGGCGCTCCATCTGGCAATCCGTAGAAAAGAAATTTGCCAACATATAATTGGCCGAATCCAAGTTCTGGACATTGCGCTGGCTCAAATCACAGCTGTCGTTTCCTATTCTAGAAAGATTGTCAAAAGTGTATCCACGAATATATGCCATTTACTTATTTATATAATTACTGTGTATAATGTATATAAATAAAAATAAAATATTTCTACAAAAACCAACCAAACAATTACGAATTACGCCCCCATAACCGGTCCTAAACGAGAATTAATGCGCCCGCAAGCAAATTCATTCCCTTCTTTACACGACGACATCTCTCCGTAGCAAAACTTGGCAAAGGCGGATTGGTCATTCGGAATGCGACTATTCGGCATCGTATAAAAATTTCGCATAGACGATTCAAACTGCGCATTATCACCTAAAGTTCCAAACAATTGCGAATACGTTTCTTCGCTGGTATGATTTGGCGGAGTTTCCAATGCGACCTGTCCGTTATGAACTAAATTGCTTGCGTTGCTGTCTATGGTGCGGCTAACAAATTGCTTTGCGGATTCATTAATGTCGGTTTCCACGGCGGGATTGAATGCGGGGGCGGCATTGCGGCGCTTCGGATTGTATTGTATTTCGTGGGGCAAGGTATTCATCAGGGGGTTCTTTTGAACCGGCCCCGTAAATTCGGTTTTCAGTGCTTTATAAAAATCCGGATTTGTTATATTTGTGCTAAACCCCTCCTTTGTTTTGTATTTTGTTTCTACTGTTTCTTTTTTGTTTTGATAATTGTATAAAAAAGCGACAATTCCGAGTGTAATAAGACCAATGATAAATATATTGTATGACATCGTAATTAAATACCCTAAAAATGTCAAAATAATAACAAGGCGAGAAATTACATTGAGTTTTTCTTCGGTCGTCATACCGGCCTTGGGCCATAATTGTGATATATATTCTTTGTTAAAAAGCACAGTGGGGTCTTTGGTCCAAAACTCCTGCGTTTTTTCATTATTTGAAGAATGTTGTCCGCCGCTCATACTATATATATATTTATATTATAGATATATAGTTTTTACAACACGCATTTTGTTTGCGTAATTCATTTATTTTTATTGGTTTGAATTTTGAAATGTAAAATGTGATTTATTTCTTGTTATTCTTCTTTTTCTTGGGTTTTGCTTGTGTCTTTTCGTCGTCTTCAAAATCTTTTTCGGTTAATGCGATGGGGTGTTCTTTCGTGTGTTGTGTTGGCTGTGTCTGTTGCGATGACTGTGTCTGTTGTGTTGGCTGCGTCTGTTGCTGTGCCGGCTTAGGAAATCTCGGTGTGCGCTCAACTGTCTCGCCCGTGCTAAATACCTGTGCTGGTCCTGGTACAGCCTTTTCGTTCAATTTCTTCATCATCCTTTCACGCATTTTGGCTTGTTTAATGTTTCGTTGGAGCTGGGATTGCATCGCCCCTACATTCACCTTTCCACCCCCTGGAACATTCATTCCCATTTGACTGAGCATGCTGGCAATATTCCCCATCCCCGGCATGTTTTTCATTTTACTCATCAAATCGCTGGCTTCTTGCATGATTTCACTTTCTTTCAATTCGCCCGACTTCAACTTTTTGTCCAGTTTTTCTCCCACCGATTTCACCAACCCCGACAATTTCCCCGGGTTTTTAAACAGCGTCTGAAAAATGCCCTTCACTGAACTCTCGCTCGTCATATCTAAATCCAAATCCTTGGCCGTTTCCTCGGCGATTTCTTTGGCTAAACTGCCAATCTTGCCGTTGAGAAGCGAGTTCAAATGCTGTTGGATGCCTTCCGGATTTGGCATCTTTGCGTGTGCGCCGGCGGTTTCGTCACCAGGTTGCGAATTCATAAACCCCTTCATAAACTCGGACGCCTTTTTAAAGGCTTCTTCCTCCGTTCCTTGGCCTTGGCCTTGTCCTTCTCCTTGGCCGTCGCCGTCGCCGTTGCCGTCGCCGTCGCCGTCATTAGAACAGGAAAACATGCCGTTCATTCCTTCAATCACCTCCTCCAACTTGGTCTTTAATTCGCCTTCATCAATCGCTTCAAACAACTTGGCGGTGTCGCCAAAAGACCCAATATCCGACACATTGGAAACCACGGAAAACAGAATCAACTGTAAATATTTCCAAATGGCGTCTTTGGTCCCCTCTGAAATGTCACTGTTCCACAAGTCTTTAAACTCCACCTTGGGTAAAAACTGCGTATTCACGTCGTCGGTCGTGCCAATCAACTCCCGGTCAAACATCTTTTCGTTTTTATAGAGAATATCAAAAAACCGGGCTGGATACACGGTCTTACAATATGCATACAATTCCTCGTAATCGCGACACTCTGACGCCAATACCGTCTCGTATTCCGGAAACGTAGTCGCAATATCCCGCAAAAAGTCGTTAATTACATTTTTGAAATCGTCGGGATATGACATCTAATATTACTATGTTCCTATGTTCCTATGCGAATGATGTCTAATGTAAGTATTTTAGTATTTTACATTTATTACAATTCAAATATTTAAGCGGTTTTTACATCATTCTACTATAATTTTGACGGCCATATGCCCCCCTTTGAGTTCCATTTCCACTTCCATAAGGTTGATATTGCTGATACTGGCCGGGTTGATGCTGAGAATACTGTTGTTGATACTGGGCGTGTTGTTGTTGCTGATACTGGCCCGGTTGTTGCTGATATTGTTGCGGCGAATATTGCTGTTGCTGATACTGCTGATACTGCGTTTGCTGTTGATTATATTGTTGTTGTTGTTGCGCGTTTTGAAGCCGTGAATACTGGGTGTTTTGGGGAGGCGCATAATAGGACTGGCCCAAGGGTGCTTGTACTTGTTGGGAATACATTTGTCCTTGTCCTTGTCCTTGTCCTTGTCCTATCGCCATTTGCTGTGGCGGAACCCCCATCGGCGGATAAAATTCTTGATATTGCTGCATTTGATACATGGGTTGGTCCGGGCGTTGCGTAGACGGGACTTGTTTCATTGGAGGCGAAATATTTTGGTTAGGGTTAAGCGGGCTGTCTTCAATTTTAATGTCTCGTTCTCTCTGCGATTGAAGCGTCTCCACACTGACGTCCTTTACTTTATCTGGAGTATAATTATCCGGCGGGGTCTCTATTTTATCCACTTGATTTATGGTTGCGTAATTGTGTAATTGCCGCATTCCGCCATTTCCCTTTGCCGACAATTCATCCGGACTTTGGTCTAAATAACTGTATGTGTCCGACGCAACCCCGAACCCTCCAAGCCCTTCATTACACAACGAAAACGCCATTGGTTCGCCATTAAAGTTGGTGGCGCTGTTATTTTGCGCGGTGTCCAGCGGCTGTAAATGCTGCAATATTTGTTCGCCATACAACACTTGGTTCTGTTTATTTAAAAGCAACAGTGCCGGCACTTTATTTACTTGCGGCGGCAACAAAACCTGCGCCCCCGTTTCAAGCACAATGTGCCAAGTGGTTCCCGTTTTTACACGCTTGTCAATACATATAAAATGTATGTCTTCTTGTATTTTACTTTTCGCTAATTTTGTTAAAATTGCTTTTGATTTATCACAATAATTGCTGTAATATAAAATACTACTCATTTTATTATATGTGATGGATTGGTGGATTTATGGATTGATGGATTGTTGGATTGATGGATTGAGATATTGAGAGATTGGTTGTTGGTTGTGTGGGTTGGTTATTCTAAATAATCTTTACGATATATTATTTATATTTTTATAACTTGTGGTTTTAACGAACACGCATACAACACAACACACTACTGCGAAAAATTGATTAGAAATATAATGTATAAATATATACAACAATCCAATCTCAATATCTCAACCCAACCCGACAAACACAACAATGAGCGAAACAAAATTGTTATCAACTCCCACACAATCTAAATTGGCGTCATCCAGGTATATTCCCCGGCTGGTGTCTCGCGTGGAAGAAGGCGGTATATTGACATTCACAATGGACAATATAAATGTAAGTTTAGCCAATGCGCTTCGCCGCATCATCTTATCCGAAATACCCACCCTCGTTTTTCGCACATTCCCGTATTCTGAAAACAAAGCCTCTATCTCGGTGAATACCTCCCGCTTACACAATGAAATTATGAAACAGCGCCTTAGCGCCATCCCCATCCACATTTCCGACCCAGAATTCCCGTATAAAGATTATATGCTGGAAGTGGATGTGGTGAATGACACACAAAACATTCGATATATAACCACCGCCGACTTCAAAATAAAGAACAAGCAAAACGACAAATATTTAACCGAAGCCAAAGTGCGCGAAATATTCCCGCCTGACCCGACTACCGGGGATTACATTGAATTTGGGAGATTAATGCCTAAAATGACGGAATATGGTGAAGGAGAACGCCTTGCCCTTACTTGCGATTTTGACATTGGCCGGGCAAAAGAAGACGGGGCGTATAATGTCGTATCAACGTGCTCGTACTCAATGACAATGGACCCCAGTAAAATCCAAGATGCGTGGAAATTGAAGGAAGCCGAATTGGTAAAAGATGGCATTGATCTTGATTCGGATGAGATGAAGGACCAGAAAAAGAACTGGTTGCTTCTAGACGGCCAACGATGTACCAAGGAAAACAGTTTTGACTTTGTCATTGAAACCATCGGCGTATATTCCAATGTGGAATTGGTTGAAATGGCGGCAAAAGCAATGATTGACAAATGTAAGAAATTCATTTCAGATATTGAAGGCGGCGAAAACCGGGTTCAACCGTCGGCATCTACCTTGGAACACGGGTTTGACATTGAGTTGAAGGGCGAGGATTATACATTAGGAAAGGCATTGGAATTCTTCATATATGACAAACATTACATAGAAGACCAGAGCGTGTCGTATTGTTCTTTTCGCAAAGTGCATCCGCATAGCATTGATTCATTGATTCGTATTGGCTTTGCCGAAGCCGTGGATGAAGCCATTGCGTCAAAATACATTATTCAGGCTGCTCACGACGTGATTGGCGTGTTTGAAAATATTCGCGACCACTTTCAATAAATTCATACATCATACATCATCATCCCCGTCCACCCAATAAAATAAAAAAACAGTTGTTTTATTACGACAACTATTTTTTTTATTTTTATTTTAGTTAGTTTAGTTTTTAGTTTTTACCCTTACCCTATAACCCAGATATGACCATCTTCTTCTTCATAAAACGCTTGATTTAACATATCGGCATCGTTGTCATCATCATTTTCCGATGAATCATCTTCCAATAAATCTTCCAAGTGGTCGCTGTCATTCAATGTCGTATCCGCCTCTGACAAGCAATCTTCGTGCGTGAATATATGGTCTTGGTTGTAGTATGAGCAACGAACAATGCGATTATACCACTCCACATAAATCTCAGACAAACACTCCGAGTGTTCATCATATAACGCGACATAGTAATCCAAAAAGTCATCACCTAAATTTCCGTGAAATTGTTCAGTAGGATGGTCAAGGACATTTTCCGGCAATTGAAATACGCATTCGCTCCACGGTTTAATTACCGAATATGCGTAGCCCATTATATGCCACGTTTGCATTTGTTCGGTTATAACACGGAGTTTGCGAGCAATGATTGCCAATTCATTGAAGAGAAACTTGCGGCATACTTCTATGATTTGCGTATCTTTCAAATCATCCATTCGTAGTTTCATATATGAAACGCGCATCATACAGCCTTCCGCATAATTGTCCCACAAATCATTCATTGTTGTATAAAAGTTGTTCCATGCTTCTTCGCACACGCTTGCGTTGTGATAAATTAATTCTAGTTGTTCGGTATAAATGCGTTGTAATATTTCGTTGTTCATACCAGCGAGATTATTAAGAGGATGACAGTTATTGGTGGTATTGG
>JACCDQ011163780.1_pt1 | contig 35505 bp, 41 predicted proteins | sample 7446031 | NCBI WGS metagenome assembly JACCDQ01 (sample SAMN15323442, study PRJNA562643) | freshwater metagenome | isolation source: river surface water | place: USA:Blue River Watershed | collected 2017-08-17 | reverse complement strand
GTTCAACAAAAACGCCGTGACGGAATAAACCTCTTCCGTGGTCAAAGACTTGGGACTGGTCCAAGGCATGGCACGGTTGATGTAGTCCCACAAAGTCGAGACCGTGGCGACCTTCATGATGGTGGTTCGACCGGGATAGTCCGCACGATTCAAGTTGGCAACGCGGCCTGTCTTGACGTCTTCTGCCGTGGTGCCACCGATCAAGGGACTGAACACTTCACCAGACTCACCAAACACGCCGTGGCAGTGGGCGCATTTGCCTTCCCACACGTCCTGACCTTTGGCGACAGAACCAGAACCTGCAGGCAAGCCTTTGAAGTCTGGACGGACATCGATATCCCACTTGGCCACCTCTTTGGGCGTGGCCGCGCGGCCCACACCCGGGTATTTGGGTGACTGCGCTGTAGCCAACCCCGCCACAGCCAGCAAGGCGACCGTCAAAACGGCATTACGAAACCTGGACATTTTTCACCTCACCGTTTTCTTGAACCAACCAAGACTGGATGGCGTTGTTGTGATAGATCGAACGCGTGCCTCGAACACCACGCAGTTGCTGATAAGTTGGTTGCACATGGCCTGTCTCGTCCTGTGCACGGCTTTGGATGATGGCGGGCTTGCCATCCCACACCCAATCCATGTTGAAGCGGGTCAATGCCTTGGAGAGCACTGGCGTTTCAAGGCGCGCCTGACGCCAATTGCGCCCACCATCCACAGACACGTCCACACGCTGGATCTTTCCCTTGCCCGACCAAGCCAAACCGGTGATGTTGTAGAACCCCTTATCCAACAAGACTTGACCGCCTGAAGGCGTGGTCACCACGCTCTTGACTTCCTGGATGTTGGTGTACTGACGGTGTAAGCCGCCTGGCTGCAAGTCAATGTAGTGGATGGCCTCATCTTTTGCGGCATAAGGCTTGTCACCCACTTCAATGCGACGCAGGTACTTGACCCAACTGACCCCTTGCACACCAGGCACCACCAAGCGCAGTGGGTAACCGTTTTCTGGACGCAACATTTCACCGTTTTGACCATAAGCGACCAACACTTCGCCAGAAGTGATCAAGCTCATCGGAATGGTACGGGTCATGGACGAACCATCACCGCCTTCGGCCAGCACAAACTTGCCATTTTTCAAATCAGCGCCAGCCAATTCAAGCAAGGTAATCAAAGGCACGCCCGTGAACTCGCTGCACGACAACATGCCGTGGGTGTATTGCACCGTCGGCACAGCCACATTACCCCAATCGACTGCGGTATTTGCACCACACTCAATAAAGTGAAAGCGCGACACCGATGGCAACCGCATGATCTCGTCCATGGTGAACACCATGTTCTTTTTGACCATGCCGTTGATCATGAAACGGTGCTTGGATGGGTCGATGTCCCACCAGCCCTGATGGTGGCGCTCGAAGTGCAAGCCACTGGGCGTCACAATGCCAAACAAAGACTGCAAAGGCGCAAAGGACACCGAAGCTTGTGTGGTTTGTGTCAAGCCGGGGCTTTGCCGACGCTGCAGGTTCGACTCGAATTTGGATGGCTTGCCATAGCCCTCAACAGCCACCCCCTGACCCAAGTTGGTCGCATGCTCAGGCAAATTCAAAATATTGGGATCACCACCCTCGGTAGGAACGGGATTGCCTTGAGCCATGGCCATGGGGGCAGCGGCGCCCGCAGCCGCTGCTGCAAATGCATTGCGAATGAAATCACGGCGGCCTTTTTTGCCTTCGGCAAAAACTTCCTTGATACCACTTTGGGTCAGGAAGTTCTCTGGTGCTTTTTGCACCCTTCCCGAGTTGATGTTGTCTTCTTTCACACAAACTCCTTGTTTTGAGTTGTCAATCTACGGCTGCTTCAATGGCTTTTTGCGTGCACACGACACGACAGACCATCGCCGCAGATTCGTCTGCTATCCGATAAAACATTTGAGCACCTTGACGACGCTTACCCAACACACCCGATCTGTACATGATGTTCAGATGTTGGGACATATTGGGTTGAGCGACGTCAATGTTTTCGAGCAATTGCCCAACATTTTTCTCGCCCTGACACAGTTCGCTGACGATGCGCAAACGGATCGGCATGGACAAAACAGCGAACAGCACTGCTGCCTTGTCGAATACCTGACTAATCTCATCGCTCATGCGTTGCTTGCCGTTATGTTGATATATTCGGATATTCGAATATATACGATAAAGGATCAATCTGAACCAAGAATTACAGGAACAAAACCACCTGACTAGGACAAACCCTGATCAGGTGGTTATCAAAGCTCAATAACGGTAGCTCAACAACACCTGGTAGTTGGTCTGGCTGTGGCTAATGGTCAGCGGCGCTTGACCCGACATATTGATCACAGTCACTGTCGGTGCATGAGAAATCGCAGTATCGATGCTGATCGACTTGCTCACCTTGTAACCAAAACCTGCTGTGTAGTGATCTTTCACAATCGCCGGAAACAATGGATTGACGGTCCCATCAGGAATGGGGTTCGATGCATGGTTATAGCCTGCACGCAAGGTCCAGGCATCGTCCAATTGGTAGGCACCGCCCAAAGCCACAACAGTCTGGTCTTTCCAATTCTGTGGCATGGTGAAGTTGACATTGCCTCCCATGGTGGCGCTGTCATAACGCATGGAAAAACCCTTCATCACATTCGACCAGCCGATGCGCTTGACATCTGCAACCGCCATCAATTTAGGACCGGCTTGCCAGGATAGGCCCACCGTAGTGGAAGCAGGCATTTGGAAATTGATCACCGAGATTTTTCCAGCATCGGAAAATCCACCAGCACCGCTCATGGTCGCCCCAGAGGCTGCTGTTGTCATGTCGCTGAGGTTGGTCTTGAGATGATGACTCAAACCCAGAGACAGATCTTTGCTGGCTTGAAAGACCACCCCCAACTTACCCGTCCAGCCAGCACCTTTGGCTGCACCCGTGAACTTGTTTGAATTACTGAAATCAATGCGCGCCCATGGCGCTGCAGCCAACCCTGCAGCCGCCGCAGCGATATTGCCTTCACCTCCCGTGACCATGCCGCCCAACTGCGCACCACTGGCGGCCATTTGCATGTCCAAACTGGCCCATGAGTAGTCCAGTGAGGCACCGACATTCAACTGCTCATTGACCTTCAAAGCCACCGGAAAAATCACACGCCCGACTGCCAGCTCAGAACGAACGTCTTTGCCGGTCTGCATCGCCAGGAACGCATCAGCGCTGTACTCTGTACCCATGCCCCCTTGACCAAAAACACCCACGCCCCAAGTCATCCGGTCATCTTTGCGCACCCAGCCCATGGCTGGCATGACGTAAGAAGTACCACTGGACGATGCCGTCGGCATGCCCGTCATGCTGGATTTGACATTGGGACCCAAAACCCCCAAAGCAACATCCATGCGTGAGCCATTGGCCCCCAATTGCAAAGTAGCAGGGTTGTTCATCATGGCCGCCGTGCCATTGTCATACGCCACGGCTGCTCCCCCCATGGCCAATGACTGCGGGCCATAGCCCTCCATCAACATGCCGTTGGTGGCGTGGGCCGACAAAGAAGCCAGCAGCAGGGCCGATGCAGCAACCGTTGCACGCAAGGTGTATGTTGTTTTCATGTTTTGTCTCCTCGTGTTTATTTAAATCAGAACTCACCCTTGGAGCCGCGCTCCATCATTTCCCAGATGGTGTCGCGGACAGCGCGGGCTTCTTCTTTCAAAGGAGAAGGCAGCTGGCGGCCCATCTTGACCATCATGTCCATGTTGAGGGTGTACATCCACAGGCCATCTTCTTTTTCCACCACGGAGATACGGCAAGGCAAATACGCGGCCATGTGCGGACTGAAGTCGACCATGCGACGTGCCGTGGTAGGTGTGCAGAAAGAATAAACCGTCAACAGTTTTTGTTTTTGGCCGGTGCGTGCTTCCAGCTCTTTGGACAAAGGCAAGGTGCCCACGTCCTTCATGTTGCGCTCAGTGGCCACTTGCTTGAGCACTTGCTCAACTTCATTGGCCGTCACACCTGGCTTGACTTTGCGCTCCCAAGTCGTGGCCACGGCGATATCGCCATTGCCTTCGATCCAGCGATCCCACATGCGACCGGCTTCTGCTGCGGCGCCTGTTTCCAATTTCCCCATCGTGCTGATCGTGCCGCAACCCGTCAGCCAGACCGAACTGGCCAAAACACCCCACTTCACCCAGGTCCAAGATTTGCGCATGTGTATCTCCTTCAGATTTGCAGCAATCAAATGAGGTGCCCTGCCCACGCAACGGCACCATTTGATTTAAATCATCTGAGATATCAAAAAAAGCTAATATAGGAAATACCCTATATAAGCCATTATTTATCTAAATTTGTAATGATCCCGATTGAGTACAGCGGCCACCGCATTGACCTCTTCGGGAAACATGCCCATGTTGAGTTCAGTGTTGCATTGCTCGACCATACCGCGTAACAAACCGGCCGTGTTGATGCGTCCCTTGGGCTTGTAAATGGCACTGCCATCACCTGGCACTTTGGAGGCATGGCATTCCACGCATTTGTTCTCTTCGATCAGTTTTTGTCCCAACTTGAGATCGGCATCTTTGAAGATTGCAGGTTGGGCCTGGGCGGTCACGGCCAGCAAAATCAGTGACCCCACACGCAAACACATCTTGAAAAAATTCATACCGTCGGTCCCCTAAAAAAAACCGCTTCCGGGTTACCCCGGAAGCGGAAGGATAAAGCCACGAGTACCCGTCGAGCTTCTCAAGCTTTCATCCTATTGCAAGCAATTGGAGTGAATATCACTTGGCGCCAGCCAAGATCCAAGCGGCCAAGGTATTGGCATCTGCATCACTCAAAGCAGCTTGTGCAGGCATTGGGACTGGCCCCCACTTTCCAGAACCGCCGGCTTTGATGCTTTTGGCCAAATTGGCTGCCGCATCTTTTTGACCCGCGTACTTCTTCGCAACATCTTGGTAAGCGGGACCCACCACTTTTTTGTCAACGCCATGGCAAGCCATACAAGCATTTTTCTTGGCCAAGTCCAAATTCGCAAACGCTGGTGCGGCAAACACTGCAGACACAACGACAAAGGCAGAAACCAGCTTCATGAGACCTCCTTGATTAAATATAAACAGACGCTAATTTAACGCAAAAACTCTGGCGTACAACACTTTTGCAAGCGTGAACGCTCAGGGATTTCACCAATCCACACTCACAAACAGCCGTTATGCAACTTCCATTTTTCTTCGTGTCCGATCTGTTTCGCGAACTCGGGGACACGGCATCACTCCCCATCTTGCACCGATGGCGTATCGGGCGATTTCTGTGACATTGCGTGACTTACATCAGTCAGTACCAGGTTCACCAGATGCGTTGAGGGCCACGAAACCACCCCAAAAGTTACTACCGCGCCGTATTGCACTCAGCTCACTTGCTGAATGGACTGGCGCTCATGTATTTCACAAACACCACCCGGACAAAGTTGAGCATGCTATTCACCAAACTCAAAAAAGGATGACATGTTGAACGTCATATATTTCAATGATGAGGCGCGGAGGTCGCTGTGAGGTTGGCATCCAGGCCCCCTTTGGCTTTCCACTCAGCATACCCACCCTGCAGAATGCGGACATTCTCCCAACCTGCAACACGCAGGGCAAAACCACTTTGTGCCGACAAACTGCCCGTGTTGCAATAAACCAAGACCGGTTTGTCCTTTGGAATTTGCGCTGACTTTGCCAACACTTGTCGCCACTCGATGTTGATGGCCCCAAGAATGTGGTCTTTGGCAAATTGAGCCGCATCGCGTGTGTCGATGACCAGCATCTTGGCGTACTCTGTTTTGGGAATTTGCTCAGGGAAAATGGTGCCGCCACCGTAGTCCACAAATTCCAAATAGGCCGACATTACATCGGCAGCGACTGCCTTGTTGTCTGCTGCACAAACTAGGTGACCACTTAAAGTCGCCCAGCAAGCGCCAAAGCACAACATAGATCGAAACAGTTTTTTGGTGCCCATCGTCAACTCCATAAGTTTTCACAAATATACTCATTTCCTGGTTTCAACGGTTGAAATTCAGAGATCTAGCACAAACCACCATGACGGAATTCAACAATCCACAACACACTTGGAACCAACGATTTGCGACCGATGAATACGTATTTGGGCAAACGCCCAATACCTATTTGCGCAGCCAAGCAAGACATCTGCATGCGGGCTCCGCATTGGCCGTAGCAGACGGTGAAGGACGCAACGGCGTCTGGCTGGCAGAACAAGGCCTGAAGGTGGATGCGTTTGATTTTTCTGAAAATGCGATTCAAAAGGCAAGGTTGCTGGCCAAGCAGCGTTCACAGTCGGTCGACTGGCAGTGCTGCGATTGGCAGTCATTTGACTGGCCAGTCTCTCGCTATGACAACGTCGTCGGCATCTTCTTTCAATTTGCCACGCCTCAAGAACGCACCGAATTGTTTGGAAAGATGGACAAGAGTCTCAAGTCCGGCGGAACTCTGATCATTCAAGGTTACACGGCAGCACAGCTCAAATTCAACACAGGGGGCCCTGGCAAGCTGGACCATTTATATGACGAAGCCATGATGCGTGAGGCCTTTGCCAATTACGACATCGTCGATTTGCAGACCTACGAGGCTCAGATTGACGAAGGCACGGCCCACAAAGGGATGTCCGGTTTGTTGGGCATGACGGCAAGGAAACGCTGAAACTGCCGTCAATGCAGGTCAACTCATCAGTATTTTTTCATCCAGTATTTCATACCGACGCCCCTGTTTGTCACAGGCTCTCAGAGCACCATCTCGCACCAGGCCGGAAATTTCACGGCTGACGGTTTCCAGCTTGAGATCAAGCATGGCCCCCATATCGTCGCGTGCGAAAAAAGCCGTGAAGCGGGGCTCTTCAGGTTCTCGCATTTTCAAGGCCAAACCCGACACACGTTGGCGAGCTGTCCCAAAATTAAGTTCAGCCAACCAATCATCGGCATCTTTCAAGGCTTGTTGCCACTTTTGCATCAAGCGCGAATGCAAGCGTGGAGAGTTGGCAGACAAATGATTGATGACCGACAAAGGTATACGACAAACACTGACATCCACCATGGCAACGGCTTCGCTGTCATAGCGACCTGTCACCAAGGCCTCCAATCCAATCACGTCACCAGGACGCAACACCCGAACAATGCGCTCACGCCCGTCCACTGTGGCGCGGACCAGCTTTACCGTCCCCTTTCTCAGAGTAAACAGGCCCTGCGCAGACTGCCCTTCAGAGTACAAGATGGTGTCTGGCTGAAAGCTCAAATCATCAATGGGCGTATGCATGTCGCTGAAATCTTGCTCATTGAGATCAGCAAACAACACCATGTCACGAATACCACAGCTGCGGCAATCCGATGTGCCTTGCCAAGCGGAATCAATGCGAATTGGAATCATGGAAGCTTGTGAAAAAATGAAAAATGGTGTGCCCGTCACTTACAGTGCCTGCCGCCCTTTGGCGATGCGCTCATCCAGATAAGGACCATAGAAATCGGGCAAATACCCCCCCTCCATGCGTTCCGAAACCTCCCTGCCGCCTGGGCCAAAGAACAGCAAAGTGGGAGCAATCGAAATGCGCCATTGTTTGATCAACTGATCGTGTGTGGTCGCACGGCCCTGGAAATCAAAAAGTACCTGCGCACTGCGCATGTCCAACTGGACGATGGGCGTTCCCGCCTTTTGCATGGGCACCAAATGGCTGTTGCGCGCAATACGGCAAAACGGACAACCCTCTAAACTGACCATGACAATCAGGGGCTGTTTCTGCTGCAAAGCTTTGGTCAATTCAAGCTGCAAAGATTGCGGCGTTGGCAAAACTGCGGGCGCGACAGACTGCGCCCGAACGCCTTGAGCCAACGCCATCGCCACCAGCCCCAAGAACTGCCGACGGCACGAGACGGGTTTCAAAATGGGTTCTGTCATGAATACCGATCAAAAACCAGGAAAATACGCCATGAACTGCCAACTTGTGTAGGCAAGACGAAATATAAGCGATTATCAAAATAATGGAGTTCCATGTGAATCTTGCAAGCCTGCTGGAAACTTGGGGAGATGCCAATGTGCTGGCCGCAGGCGGCGCGCTCATCGGTTTGACATTTGGCTTTGCTGCCCAACGTACGCGTTTTTGCGCCCGCGCCGCCGTCCTGGAATGCTGTGAAGGTCAGGCTGGCGAGCGTCTGAGCGTCTGGCTCCTGGCTTTTGGTGCCTGCTTGCTGGGAGTGCAGGTTCTGGTCGCAATGGGTTGGCTTCAGCCCTCGGTCAGCCGTTTCATCGCTCAGCCAGGCAGCATTTCCGGGGCCGTGCTGGGTGGCTTGTGCTTTGGGGCTGGCATGATTCTGACGCGAGGCTGCGCCAGTCGTTTGCTGGTATTGTCAGCCAACGGCAACTTGCGCGCCCTGCTGTCGGGTCTGGTGTTTGCAGTGACCGTTCAAGCCACGATTGGCGGCTGGTTGGCTCCTCTGCGCAGCACATTGAGCCAGTTGTGGCCAGTGGATGGCGGTGCATCACGCGATTTGCTGGTCCTCAGCGGGGTAGGTTCGGCAGGTGGCCTGATTCTTTCGACCTTGGTTTTTGTCATTGGTCTGGTGTTCTTTCTCCGCCACCACGCAGGTCGCTGGGCGCTGGGTCTGGGTGCCACACTGACAGGTCTAACCATTGCCATGGGCTGGGGCCTCACGCAGGCCGTGGCCGGCGCATCGTTTGAACCGGTGGCGGTGCAAAGTCTGAGTTTCAGCGGGCCATCCGCCGAATGGCTGATGCGTGTACTGTCCACCGCCCATGCGGCCCACTGGGGTTTTGACACCGGCGTGCTGCCCGGCGCTTTTGTGGGGTCTTTGATCGGTGCTTTGCTCGGGCGCGACTTCAAATTTGAAGGTTTCAAAACCGAAAACAAGCTGGGCCATTACTTGTCAGGTGCCATCTTGATGGGGTTTGGTGCGGTGCTTGCGGGTGGCTGCACGGTGGGTGCAGGCATGACCGGCGGCGCCATTTTTGCATTGACCGCTTGGCTGACGCTCATCAGCATCTGGGCAGGCGCAGGCATGGCCTGGCGTCTGAGTAAAAGCATGGGCTGGATAATTTGACCCCGCTTCTTGACTTCCATCAACTTGAAGTCATGCTTCCAGCGTAGGATATACATCATTCATCAATGATGTAAATGGAGCGTGCCATGCCCATGGCTCAATGGCTGGAAGCCTACGGAAACCCCACGGTACTCGCCACCGGTGGCGCAATGATCGGCGGACTGTTTGGATTCTTTGCACAGCGCTCACGCTTTTGTTTGCGTGCGGCCGTTATTGAATTCTGGCACCGCCGCTTCGGCGACAAGCTTTCGGTATGGCTGTTGGCTTTCGCCTCTGCAGTGATCGCCGTACAGCTCATGATCTTGGCCGGCTGGCTCGACACCAACAACGCACGCCAAATCTCTGCCACCGGCAGCCTGTCTGGCGCACTCATCGGTGGATTGACATTTGGGATCGGCATGGTGATGACGCGCGGCTGTGCCAGTCGCTTGCTGGTACTGTCAGCCAATGGCAATTTACGGGCCCTGTTGTCGGGACTGATCTTTGCTGTCACCGCGCAATCAGCACTATCCGGTGTTTTATCTCCTGTCCGCTTGGCCATCAGCAGTTGGTGGACCGTGCCTGGCGGCGCAGCGCGTGATCTGCTGGCCATCACGGGCCTTGGCCACAGCGCGGGTCTGGCCATGGGTGGGGTGTGGCTCATCGCTGCGCTGTATTTCTCATGGCGCTCACCCAACCGCAGTTTCTGGATGTGGGTTGGCGGCATCGGCACCGGGCTGATGGTGGCCGCCGCTTGGGGTTTTAGCCAGTGGGTGGCACGCGAGTCTTTTGATCCAGCACAAATTCAGGGTTTGACCTTCAGCGGCCCCTCTGCGGAGTGGTTGATGCGGGTGGTGCAATGGCCTTGGCCACCCATTGGCTTTGAATTTGGCCTGATGCCAGGCGTATTTATGGGCTCCCTGATCGGAGCGCTGATCGGCAAAGACTGGAAGCTTGAAGGTTTCACCGATGGTTACAGCATGCGCCGCTACATTGGTGGCGCAGTTTTGATGGGGTTTGGCTCCATGCTGGCTGGCGGCTGTGCGGTCGGAGCAGGTGTGACAGGCGGTGCAATTTTCGCCCTCACCGCTTGGATAAGTCTGGTGGGCATGTGGGCAGGCGCAGGTTTGACCGACCGCTGGCTGGATGGTGGTCAATCAGCCGTTGTCAAACCTTCTCTGGCGATGACTTCATCAGGTTTGACGGCACCCTGAGCACACCATCATCATTTGCCGCTCAAGTACTCTGCAACAGCCGCCATCTCCAAAGGAGTCATCTTGCTGGCAATGGCATGCATCACAGCGTTGTCGTTGGTACGCTCGCGCTGATTGAACTGCTTGAGTTGTGTTTCGGTGTAGCCTGCATACTGACCCGCCAATCGCGGCAGGGCTGTGGTGCCCTTGCCTTCAGCACCGTGACAGCTGGCGCAAGCGGCCAAACCACTGTATTTATTACCCTTGTGATAAATGAATTGACCCACAGCAGCCAGGTCCGCATCTTTGGGAGGCTCAGCAACAGGGTTCTGCTTTTCAAAAAAACGACCAAGAGCCACCATCTCATCCGGTGTCAACTTGGCCACCATATCGGCCATTGCCGTACTCTTGCGTTTGCCGTTTTTGAAGTTTTCCAACTGCTTGGCTATGTATTCCCAATGCTGTCCCGCCAAACGAGGAAACACCTCACTGGAAGATTCACCTTCAGCGCCGTGGCACACGAAACAAGATCCACCCACGATTTTCTTGGCTCGTGCTTCATCGGCTTGAGCCTGAACAGAATTGACCATCAAAGCACAAGCACTGAACATGACCGCTTGCATCAGCAGACGGGTTAAATGGAATTTTTTCGCCATAAAAAATCTCGATCAACAACAGATTGAAGAAAATTCCCGTAAAAAAACGCCGCTAACCTGACGGCTGCGGCGTTTCGAGGGCGACACTCAAGCCAGCGTATCAGCCCAGATGTTGCGTGCCCAAGCCAGGGCATAACGGCCCTCCAGTTCATTGGCTGCACTGGACACACCACCAGAGCCAGGCACAGCAAGCATGGTCTTTTTGTCGGCATCGTAGCGGTGCACACTGGCCACATGGACCACATCCTCCGAGCTGACAAAGCTGTAGCACGTGTTGTTGTAAATGGGCTGAGGGTTGACCTCTTTGCCCATCAACAAGGCCACGACCGCCGCAGCGCAAGTCTTGCCATGCTGGTTGGCCATGTGACCCGATTTGGGCATGCCCGGCGCAATCTGGATCGAATCACCCAACACGTGCACATTCTTGGCCGCCTTGGATTCGAAGGTCAGGAAATCGACTTCACACCAACGCTTGTTGGCTGTCGCCAAACCCGCATTGACAGCAACATCGCCTGCTCGCATGTCAGGAATGACATTGATGACATTGGCTTTGATGTCGTCATTGAATTCGAATTTCAGGGTCTGAGTGGCTGCGTCCACATCGGTCACTCGGTGTTTACCGCGGTACTCGACGATGCCTTTGTAGCGCTCAGCCCACGCCTTCTTGAACAAAGGTCCTTTGGAGGTCACATCATCGTTCGCGTCCAGAATCAGAACCTTGCTCTTGGGCTTGGCCTTGGTGAAATACTCGGCCACTTGGCAAGCACGCTCATAAGGGCCGGGCGGGCAACGGTAAGGGGCCAATGGAATGGACATGGCGAATACGCCACCATCGGGCATGGCTTCGAGTTGTTTGCGCAAGGTCAGGGTTTGCGCACCTGCTTTCCAGGCGTGCATGACTTTGTCTTTGGCGCCTGCCTTCGCCATGCCCGGCAATGTTTCCCACATGAAGTCCACGCCGGGTGACACGATCAACCGGTCATAAGCCAACTCGGTGCCACCGGCCAACTTGACGATGCGTTTATCGGCATCAATCGAGTTCACACGGTCCTTTACCACATTGACACCGTGACGCTTGGTCAGGTTGTCATAAGGCGTTGTGATGTCGGCGATGGTTTTGCTGCCACCAATGACCAAATTGGAAATGGGGCAAGAAATGAAAGTATCGTTGGGCTCAACCAGTGTGACCTGGATTTTGTGTTCGGACCACAAGCGCAAATACTTGGCAGCTGTCGCACCCGAGTATCCACCGCCAATGACCACCACTTTCGGTCCATTGCCGTTGCTCATGGAAGCACAACCGGACACCAATCCCATAGCGCCCAATGCGGAACCTGTCTGTAAAAAATGACGACGTTGCATGGCTGTTCTTCCTTATTTCTTTTGAGCGGCAAAGTAGCCGGCAATGGCAACAATTTGCTCATCGGAATAACCTTTGGCAAGTTGATGCATCAGTGTGGCGGGCTTGCGACCGGCTTTGAAGTCCAGCATTTTCTTGACGATGTCGTCTTTGTTGGCTCCGGCGAGGGGTTCCATGCCAGGTTGTGCACGGCCATCGGTGCCATGACAAGCGGAGCAAGATGCGGCCCAACTGCGCACATGCGCTGGATCGACCTGAGCTTGTGCCAAACCCGAAGCCACAATCAGCGCAGCGGCTGTCAAAACAGGTTGAATTTTCATAAGTTCTCCTGGAGAAAAATACGTGCCGATGCTTTCAGGAGCATCAGGGACGCAAATACACGAAACCCTCTTTGGCCTGCAATTTGGCCACTTCTGCCACACCAGAAGGCACAACTTTGGCTTCCATCAAGACCTTGTCTGCAGGAATCTTGCGTGTCGTCAAAGTGTTGTTGCAAACCCGAAACTCGACGCCTTTGCCAACCAATTCACTGACACCACCAGCGAAAGGCTGATCCATCTGATTGGTTGCGCCATCCAACAAGAAATCAATACCCAATCCATGAGTCACCACAACAATTTTGGCTGTTGGATCTGCATTGAGGTGATTACGAATATTGCCTATAGCTCTCGAAGCCTGAGGAATCCCCTCACTCAAGTGGTAGACCACTTTAATTTGAGCCCATGTCACAGTGCAGGCCAAGAGGCCAACCACTAAAAATAATAAACGTTTCATCCATGTCTCCTGATGTACTGATATTAATCATTCACTGGATTCATTGGCGACAGTGAAAACCCGACTCGAAACTGACGGTCAACTTTCAATATCCGTCTGTTTGCACACAGCGCGGCAAATGTTGACGATGTTGTTGTTGACTATTCGGTAATAAATCTGAACACCCTCGCGACGCTTGTCCAGCACACCCGCCAGATAGAGTGTGTTCAAGTGCTGGGACATATTGGGCTGTGTCGTATCAATTTCGCTCAACAATTCACCCACATTCTTCTCGCCATTGCACAGGCAGCTGATGATGCGCAAGCGCATGGGCGCAGACATCACCCGAAAAACCTCTGCAGCTTTTTCAATTTGCTCGTCCGAAACGGCAATAGGCTGACTTTCTGCAGATTTTTTGGTCACTTTGACCATAAGACTCCCGCCTATCTTCATGAAATAAAAACCCATTGTCCACCAAAACACACAGGCACCATGCCCGGCATCCATAGTGAGTGGCCATCAGACATGGCCCTCATCAGTTGGACAACAGCGCAACGCGCCCTTTCATGCCCGAGCATGGGCCAATAACATCTCAAATCAAGGGTTAACCCCAACCCCCCGATTGATCCAGATCAAGGGGCATTGAACCCCAAAAGTGATCATTGGGCACATTCCAACTTTTCAAAATCAATCCCCATGAAACGCATTTCAGCTTGGCTTTTGGGACTCGGCTTTGCAGGTGTGGCCTTCGGTCAAGCTGCCGTCATTCCCGTGGGTACGGCCTTGAACATTTTTGACAATCAGAAAATCGTGGTGGTGAAAACAGCCAAAGGCCCCGTGGAAATCACACGCGTGATGACCGCCGCAGCCAAAAACGGCGGCACCCTGCAGCCCTTGGTCCCGGTGCCCGGCGTGCACCCCGTGGGCGAGATTGAAATTCTGGAAGCTCTCAGCGACCGGAACGCGTTGGTGGTCGACATGCGCGACACCAATGACCGCGTCAAGGGCACCATCCCGGGCTCTGTGGGCATTCCATACACAGAAGTGGCTTCACGCCTGAATGAATTGGGTTGCAAGAAAAACGGCAGCCAATGGAACTGCTCCGACGCCAAAAAGGTCTATGCCTTCTGCAATGGCCCCGTCTGTCCTCAAAGCCCTGCTGCGATCCGCGCCATGACCCGTGACGGCTTTCCTGCAGACAAGATTTACTACTACCGTGGCGGCATGCTCGACTGGGACGCCTTGGGTCTGACAATGGTCAAAGACGAATTCTGATTCGCCACCTGAAACTCATATTCTTCATGCTGCGGCCCCTTTCACGGGGCCGCAGTCATTTTTCACCAAAGTTGAGCCCAAATGGCTGCCGATGTACGGCCATTGGTCAAACCGCTGAATTCAACGGCATCAGCCGTCCACAAAAACCCGGGCCTTGCGCGGTGTCAACACCAGAATCTCGCCCTCTTTGAATTCTTGCTGGCGGTATTGCGATGCCGACAGCTGCGCCTCGATCACCGCATCCTTGCCAAACATGCCCGCTTCGACTGGCTCCAGCTCCAGGCGGGCCACCGGACCCACCACAATCGAACGCGTCAGCTTGGCCACAATGCCGGTGCCCACGGCACCAGGCGCGTAACGGGTGACATCCAGATCGTGCGGCCGCACATAGGCAAACGCCTTGGCGTCCTGCACCTGGCCATGCTCGGGACTGTCCAGCCGGATCGCGTGCTGGTCCGCACCGATCAGCATTTCGCCTTCGTGGGCACGACCGTGGAACAGGTTCACGTCGCCCAAAAAGCCATACACAAAGGGGCTGGCCGGGTGGTCCCACACGTCTTGGGGCGAACCGATCTGTTCAATGTTGCCCTTGTTCATCAGCACCACACGGTCGGCCACTTCCAGGGCTTCTTCCTGGTCGTGTGTCACAAAAATGCTGGTCACATGCAATTCGTCGTGCAGGCGGCGCAACCAGCGGCGCAGCTCTTTGCGCACCTTGGCGTCGAGCGCACCAAAAGGTTCATCGAGCAGCAGCACCTTGGGCTCGACCGCCAGCGCACGGGCCAGTGCAATACGCTGGCGTTGACCGCCCGACAACTGCGAGGGGTAACGGTCGGCCAGCCAGTCCAGTTGCACCAGACCCAGCAACTCGTGGACCTTGCGCTTGATTTCTGACTCGGATGGACGCTGGTTGCGCGGCTTGACCCGCAGGCCAAACGCCACGTTTTCAAACACCGTCATGTGGCGAAACAGCGCGTAGTGCTGGAACACAAAACCCACCTGGCGTTCGCGCACATGCACATGGGTGGTGTCTTCGCCGCTGAAGGCGATGCTGCCGGTGTCGGCCGTTTCCAGCCCCGCGATGATGCGCAGCAGCGTGGTTTTGCCGCAGCCGGAGGGGCCCAACAAAGCGACCAGTTCGCCCGACTCGATGTCCAGGCTGACGTTGTTGAGGGCGGTGAAGTCACCAAACTGTTTGTGGACGTTGCGGATTTCGATGCTCATGATTTCATCATTTCTTGTTCAACTTCAGGCGATCGCACCCGGGCTTGGGTCCACGGGCCGCTCTGGCGGGGTATCGGCTGCCACCTTCATGTCTTTTTCGTGCTGCCACTCAATCACCGACTTGATGGCCAAAGTGACCAGCGCCAGCAAAGCCAGCAGCGAAGCCACGGCAAACGCGGCCACCGACTGGTACTCGTTGTAGAGGATCTCGACATGCAAAGGCATGGTGTTGGTCTGGCCCCGGATGTGCCCCGACACCACCGACACCGCGCCAAACTCGCCCATGGCACGGGCATTGCACAAGATCACGCCATAAATCAGGCCCCACTTGATATTGGGCAAGGTGACATGCCAAAACGTCTGCCAACCCGTTGCACCCAACACAATGGCGGCTTGCTCTTCGTCGTTGCCTTGTGCCTGCATCAGCGGGATCAACTCACGGGCAATGAACGGGAAGGTGACAAACACGGTGGCCAGCACAATGCCCGGCACGGCAAACACGATCTTGATGTCGTGCGCCTGCAGCCAAGGGCCAAACCAGCCCTGCGCGCCAAACATCAGCACATAGATCAGGCCCGCCACCACGGGCGAGACCGAGAACGGCAAATCCACCAGCGTGGTCAAAAACGCTTTGCCCCGGAACTCGTATTTGGCAATGGCCCAGGCCGCTGCCACACCAAACACCAGGTTCAGCGGCACGGCAATGGCCGCCGTGATCAAGGTCAAACGTATGGCGGACCAGGCATCAGGCTCTTGCAGGGCCTCAAAGTAAGCGTCAAAACCTTTGCGCAGGGCCTCGGTGAAGACCGCTGCCAGTGGCAACACCAAAAACAAAAACATGAACACCAGCGCCACCCCGATCAGGGTGTAACGCACCCAGGCGGGCTCGGTGGTACCCGCCTGGGTGCGGCGAGCAGACGGCTGCAGAGACGTGGTGCCGCTCATGCTGGGGCTCCCGAGTGGCGGCGCTGCCAGGCTTGCAGCGCGTTGATGATGAGCAACAAGACGAACGAGAACACCAGCATGACCAGCGCCACCGCCGTGGCCCCGGCGTAGTCGTATTGTTCGAGCTTGCCAATGATGATCAGCGGCGTGATCTCGGAGACCATGGGCATGTTGCCCGCGATGAAAATGACCGACCCGTATTCACCAATCGCCCGGGCAAATGCCATGGCAAAGCCCGTGAGCAGCGCAGGCGCAATGGACGGAAAAATCACTTTGGTGAAAGTCTGCCAGCGCGTGGCCCCCAAGCAGGAAGCGGCTTCTTCGAGTTCTTTTTCTGCGTCTTCCAGCACCGGCTGCACCGTGCGCACCACAAACGGCAGGCCGATGAAGATCAGCGCGATCACCACCCCATTGGGGTTGAACGCCAGCTCTATGCCCAGGGGCTCCAGATATTGGCCCACCCAGCCATTGCCCGCCAGCAGCGCGGTGAGCGAGATGCCCGCCACTGCCGTAGGCAAGGCAAACGGCAAGTCCACCAGCGCATCCACGATCTTTTTTCCAACAAAGTCGTAGCGCACCAACACCCAGGCCACCAGCAAGCCAAACACCACATTGACCAGCGCTGCGATCAACGACGCGCCAAAGGTCAGGCGGTAAGACGCCAGCACACGTGGCCCCGTGACCGCGGCCCAGAACTGGTCCCAGGTCAGGGTAAAGGTTTTGAAAAACAGCGCCGACAAGGGGATCAGCACGATCAGACTCAAATAGAAGATCGTGAAGCCCAGCGTGAGGTTAAAGCCAGGCAACACTTTGGCTGGCGTCCGCCGCTTGGCAGACGCCGCAACAGGCAATGCGGTCATGGGAAACTTATTTGACGGTGTAAATCTTGTCGAACTGACCGCCGTCGTTGAAGTGCACTTTTTGTGCCTCAGCAAAAGAGCCAAACACCTCGTTCACGGTGAACAACTGGATCGGCTTGAAAGTGCTGGCGTACTTCTTCAGGATGGCGGCATTGCGCGGACGCAAGGCATGTTTGGCGGCGATCTCTTGAGCCTCATCGGAATACAGGTAATCCAGATAGGCCTTGGCCAATGCAGCCGTGCCTTTTTTGGCCACAGTGCGCTCCACCACGGCCACAGGGTTTTCGGCCACGATGCTGATGGACGGGTGGATCGCATCCACCTTGCCTGCGCCAAACTCGTTGTCCACCGACACCACTTCGGATTCAAACGTCACCAGCACATCGCCAATGTTGCGCTGCAAGAAGATGGTGGTCGCATCGCGCCCACCCTTGGCCAACACGGGTACGTTTTGGTAGAGCTTGCGCACAAAGTCTGCTGCATCGGCATCCGAGCCGCCTTTTTTCTTCACATAGCCCCAGGCCGCCATGTAGGCCATGCGGCCGTTGCCCCCCGTTTTGGGGTTGACCACGATCACCTTGATGCCGGGCTTGACCAGATCGTCCCAATCCTTGATGCCCTTGGGGTTGCCATTGCGCGTGAGGAACAGCATGGTCGACGTGGTGGGCGAAGCACTGTTGGGAAAGCGCTTGGCCCAGTCTTTGGCAATCACGCCGGTGCTGCCCAGGAAATCCAGATCGGTGGTGGTGTTCATGGTCACCACATCGGCGTCAAGACCGTCGTTGACCGCCCGTGCTTGCGCACTGGAACCACCATGGGCCTGATCGATCTTGACGTCTTTGCCCGTGGTCTTTTTGTAGTTGGCGATGAAGGCCGCGTTGTAATCCTTGTAAAACTCGCGTGCCACGTCATACGAGGCATTGAGCAAGGTTTGTGCGCTGGCCGACAGGCCCGACAAGGCCAGCGTGGCCACCAAAGCAATGTGCGTGAGTTTTTTCATGTCGATTCAATCTAAGAAGTTGAGGCAGTCCTGGCGACCTGTGCATGGCGTGCCCAGGCTCGGGCGGAACAACTCTGGCTCAAGAGTTCTGAGCACACGCCCAACAAGGGGATGCTTGTAAGAGATCAAACCGATTGTGGCGACGCATCCATCAATCCACAACGAATCATTTGTAGTTTGCTTATTCAAAATTAACCATATAAAAACCACGCTGCCAGACCCATTTGTCAAAGCCGCCACCCTTCTGAAAGGATCAAACAGGAAATCCACGCGTGTCCTGAATTTCAAAAGCAGCCTGAAATGGGGCACTTTTGACCCTATAATCTAAGGCTTCGTTGGGACCATAGCTCAGTTGGTAGAGCAGCGGACTTTTAATCCGTTTGTCGTGGGTTCGACCCCCGCTGGTCCCACCAAAAATCAAAAAAGCACTTTGTATTTCGGTACAAAGTGCTTTTTTCTTGGCTGCTCGCTCACCAACGCACCAACTCAAGTGCAAGTTCACTTCTTGGTGTAAATCTGGTCGAAGCTCGCGCCATCGGCAAAGTGTTCTTTGGCCGCCCTGGTCCAGCCGCCAAAGGCCTGGTCGATCGTCACCAGGTTGAGCTTGGGGAACTGCTTGGCATATTTGGCCTGGGCTTTGGGCGAGATCGGGCGGTAAAAGTTCTTGCCCGCGATGTCCTGGCCTTCTTCGGTGTACAGGTATTCCAGATAGGCCTGCGCCACGGCGCGGGTGCCTTTCTTGTCCACATTTTTGTCGACCACCGCCACAGCAGGCTCGGCCAGGATGGACAACGAGGGGTAGACCACATCGAACTTGGCCGAGAACTCTTTTTCGAGCAGGTAGGCCTCGTTTTCCCAGGCGATCAGCACATCACCCTGGTTACGCTGGGCAAAGGTGATGGTCGAGCCCCGGGCACCCGTGTCGAGCACGGGCACGTTTTTGTAGAGCGCTGCCACGAAGTCTTTGGCTTTGGCATCGCCGCCCAATTTGCGTTTGGCGAATTCCCAGGCGGCCAGGTAGTTCCAGCGGGCACCGCCCGAGGTTTTGGGGTTGGGGGTGATGACCTTGATGCCGGGTTTGACCAGGTCGTCCCAGTCCTTGATGCCTTTGGGGTTGCCCTCGCGCACCACCAAGACAATGGTGGACGTGTAGGGCGAGCTGTTGTGCGGCAGGCGCTTTTGCCAGTCTTTGGGGATCAGGTTGCCGTTGTCGTGCAGGGCGTCGGTGTCACCGGCCAGCGCCAGCGTGGCCACATCGGCGTCCAGACCATCGATGATGGAACGGGCCTGCTTGCCCGAGCCACCATGCGATTGCTTGAAGCTCACGTCCTGGCCGGTTTTGGCTTTCCAGTGTTTGGCAAAGGCCTGGTTGAACTCGACATACAGCTCACGGGTCGGGTCGTACGACACATTGAGCAGGCTCACGGGGGCTTGGGCTTGAACGGTCAGGCCCGACAAGGACAGGGCCACGATGGCAGCGAGGTTGAAAAAGCGGCGGTTGGCGGTCATTGAATCACTCCAGAAATTCGTCATCACAAATGGATGGAATGGATTGTCAAATCAAGTCTTCAAAACTCAAACGACTGTTTTTTAATTTCTTAATGCATTAAACATCTATAGAAATCTACAGCAAAACTTTGGCAGAGGCCAAGCAGGGCGTGCTTGCATCGAAAGGCACCGAAATCGGGGCCCCAGTCACAATCGGGCCGTCACCTTCTGGAGCTTGCGATGCCGCTGAACACCCTTTCATCCACGCCGGACACCTGCATTTTTTGCAAACTGGCGTCCAAAGCCATCCCCGCTTCCATCGTTTGGGAGGACGCACAGACCCTGGCCTTCATGGACCTGGGGCAGGTCAACCCCGGGCATGTGCTGGTGGCACTCAAGCGCCATACGGCCACACTGCTGGACTTGAGCGCCGACGAAGCCGCTGCCGTGATGCGTACAGCCCACCGGGTGGCGCAGGCCGTGGCCACCACATTTGACCCACCGGGCATCACCTTGCTCCAGGCCAATGGGCAAGAAGGCGAACAGACGGTGTTTCACTTTCACATGCATGTGGTGCCGCGCCACGCCAACGATGGCATCAGCCTGACCTGGCCGCGCAAAGACCCGACACGGGAACAACTGGAGACTTATGCCGACAGACTGCGCCGAACGCTGAACTGAGCCAGACTATCGATAATCAGGCCACCCGTTGCCGCAGCGTGCGGCTGAGCAAGATCACCGGGATCAGCCCCACCAGCACCAGGGCCAGCGAGGGCAAGGCCGCTTCACCCAGTCGCTCGTCACGCGCCAGCTGGTAGGCCACCACCGCCAGCGTGTCGCTGTTGAAAGGCCGCAACACCAGGGTGGCGGGCAGCTCTTTCATCACGTCCACAAACACCAGCAGCATGGCCGCGAGGCTGGTGCGCCTGAGCAGCGGCGCATGCACCCGGCGCAGCAGGCCCCAACCGGTCACGCCCAGCATGCGGGCCGAGTCGTCCAGACTGACCGGAATGCGCGCGTAGCCGCTTTGCACCGACTGCAAGGCCACGGCGCAAAACCGCACCAGATAAGCCCAGACCAGTCCCAGCGCCGTCGCGGTGATCCAGCCCCCGGCGGCGCTTTGTGGCCAGGTGTGTTGAATCCAGCCCACGGGCAACAGCAAACCCACCACCACCACCGCACCAGGAATGGCATAACCCAGCCCGACCAACTGGATGGCCGTGCGGCTGACCGCATCGGCCCGCGTGCGCACACTGAAAGCCAGCGCCAGCGCCACCCCCACCGCCAGCACCGCCGTGAACGCGCCCAGGCGCAAACTGGTCAGGGCCCACTGGCCAAAACGGGCCCAGGGCAATTCGGTCGGCTCGCCCAACAGGGCATGCAGCATGATGAGCACCGGCAGCACAAAACCCAGCAACACCGGCAGACCGCAGACGGCCCAGGCCAGCACCCGGCGTGCACCGTGCAGCGACACGGGCTGGGCTTCGGCCGAGCCCTGGCGCGAGCCGCGCCCCAGGTTGAAGCGCATGCGCTTTTGCGCACGCTGCTCCAGTTGCAAGAGCACCACCACCACCGCCAGCAGCAGTGTGGCCAGTTGCGCGGCGGCCATGCGGTTGTCCATGGCCAGCCAGGCTTTGTAGATGCCTGCGGTGAAGGTCTGGATGCCGAAATAGCTGGACACGCCAAAGTCGGCCAGCGTTTCCATCAAAGCCAGCGCCACCCCGGCAGCCACCGCAGGCCGGGCCAGCGGCAGGGCGATCTCACGAATGCGGCGGGAGAGCGGCGCACCCAGCAGGCGGGCGGCTTCCATCAGCCCAGCTGCGCGCTCGACCAGTGCGGTGCGGGCCAGCAAATACACATAGGGATACAGGGCCAGCGTGAACACCAGTGCCGCGCCCCAGACGCTGCGCACATCGGGCCACAGGCGGCCTTGCAGCCCCAACGCCTCGCGCAAAGCCACCTGCAAGGGGCCACTGAACTGCAAAAAGTCGGTGTAAGCATAAGCCACCACATAGGCGGGCATGGCCAGCGGTAAAAGCAGCAGCCATTCAAAAACGCCGCGCCCCGGAAAATCAAACAGCGTGACCAGTGCCGCTGTGGCCAAGCCCAGCACGGTGACACCCACCGCCACCATCAGGCACAGGCCCAGCGAAGTCAGCGCATATTCGGGCAATACGGTGCGAGCCATCTCGCGCAAGATGTCGGCACTGGTGCTGTCCCACTGCAACCAAGAGCCCAAAACAGCCAGCACCGGCAAGGCCAAAGCCAGTGCCAGCGAAGCAAAAAACAGGGAGGAAAGACCCGACAGACGTTGGGCCAGGTTGTGCAGCATGGTGCGGCATATTGTAGGAGGGTGCACCCGCACTCGAAATTCGGCCAACGCCACGATTTGCATGGTCACAAAAATGGTGCGGCAGCCCAAGGCCCTTGACCAATCTGCCTACAATCCACCTCATGTTTCTAGAGCTGCGCCAACTTGCCATTCAATACCCAGGCAGCAGTACGCCTGCGGTGCAAGGGGTCAACCTGGGCCTGCGTGCGGGCGACATCGGGGTGCTGATCGGCCCCTCGGGCTGCGGCAAAACCAGCTTGCTGCGAGCCGTGGCGGGTCTGGAACCCGTGGCCAGCGGACAGATCTTGCTGTCCGGTCGCGTGGTCAGCGAAAAAGGCCAGACCGAGCCGGCCGAGCGCCGTCGCATTGGCATGGTGTTTCAGGACTACGCCCTGTTCCCCCACATGGACGTCGGTCGGAACGTGGGCTTTGGCCTGGCGCATCTGTCCAAGGCCGAGCGCCAGCAGCGCGTGACCGAAGTGCTGGACCTGGTGGGTCTGGCCGGTGCTGAACAACGCTTTCCCCATGAGCTGTCAGGCGGGCAGCAACAACGCGTGGCGCTGGCCCGCGCACTGGCGCCCAGGCCTGATTTGTTGCTGCTTGATGAGCCGTTTTCCAACCTTGACGTGGACCTGCGCGAACGTCTGGCCCATGAGGTGCGCAACATTTTGAAGGCCGCCAACGCCACCGCCTTGCTGGTCACGCACGACCAGCTTGAGGCCTTTGCCATCGGTGATGTGATCGGCGTGATGAACGAAGGCCAGCTCCACCAATGGGACGATGCCTACAGCCTTTACCACCGTCCGGCCACCCGCTTTGTGGCCGACTTCATCGGCCACGGCGTATTCACCCCGGCCACGCTGCGCGAAGTCAATGGCCAGGTGGTGGTGGACACGCCGGTAGGCGCGCTGACCGATGTGGCCGAATGCCCCCTGCCCTGTGCGTTTGAAGGCGGCGAATGCGACGTGCTGCTGCGTGCCGATGACATCGTGCATGACGACGACGCACCGGTGAAGGCCGAGATCATCCGCAAGGCATTTCGTGGCTCTGAATTCCTGTACACCTTGCGCCTGGCCAGCGGCGAGCTGCTGATGGCCCATGTGCCCAGCCACCACGACCACAAGCTGGGTGAGTGGATCGGCATCCGTGCCGAAGTGGACCATGTGGTGACCTTCAACCGCGCCTGCCCGCTACAGCACCGTGAACTGTGTCAGATGCCCTGCGCCCAAACAGGTGCCTGCGAACACGGACAGCCGCAAAGCCAGACGATCAAGTTCAGCTAAATTGTCGGCGGCTTGGGCACCGACCTCAGGCATCCCGCAAACGAATCACTTCCTCGCGCAGATCATTCGCCCAGACCCGGCGGTCGCGGCCGCTGGCGGTTTGCAGCTCACCAAAGCAAACCACCGCGATGATGGGCGGCGCAGTCAGGGTCCGCCACATCGAGCCGATCAGGGTGTCGTCACCGATGTAGCAAGGCGCAAAGCTGGGCTCGCCCGTGGCGGCGTCGGTGAATTTCAGCGACATGGGCTGCACGGGCGCATCGGCGGCAATCGCCGACTGGATCAGGTTGGCGTGAAACGGCAGCAAATCACGCCCGTCGCTGGTGGTGCCTTCGGGGAACACCGCCACCACATCGCCATCTTTCATGGCATCGGCCATGTCCTTGACCATGCGCAGCGCGTCTTTGCGGCTGGCGCGCTCAATGAGCAAAGTGCCCGCGCCCGTGGCCAGGGTGCCCACCAGCGGCCATTCACGGATGTCGGATTTGGAGACAAAGCGGCAGTAACGCGCCGCATGGATGACCGAAATATCGAGCCACGAGATGTGGTTGGCCACCAACAGTGCGGGCCCGACCACCACCGGCTGCCCCAGCACCCGGATGTGGATGCCCCAGAGCGCCAGAAACTGCAAGGCCCAGGCCTGCACGCGCATTTCGCGCTGCTCCAGGCTCAGGCGGGGAAAGTCAAACTGGATCCACCAGATGCCGACCAGCACATGCCACAGGCCGCGCAGGAGTTTCCAGAGGGCGCGCAGGGTTGTCATGTCAATGCCCAAAGTTGTGACCGCAAGAAGCCGCCCCCTCGGTGATGTCCGCTGGGGCATCAGGCCGAGGATCACCCACAGAGTGGGCGTCTACAAAAGACCGCTCAAGGTTTGGGCAGTTCACCGCGCCTCAAACGCCACATGCCCGCCGACCACCGTGGCCAGCATGCGGCCGGGCAGTTCGTAGCCCGAGAACGGCGTGCTCTTGCCCTGGCTGCGCAAGCATTCGGCCGTCACGGGCCAGTGGCCCTCGGCCGACAGCACACACACATCGGCCACGCCGCCCACGGCCAGTTGGCCCACCGAGCCTTGCAAACTGTTCAATGCCGTGCCCAGCACGCGGGCCGGCTCGGCCGTGATGCGGCCAATGACCTGAGCCAGATCGACGCCATCGTCTTGCCCCCATTTGAGCGCCAGGCTCCAGAGCAGTTCCATGCCGGTGGCACCGGGTTCGGCCTCGGCAAACGGCAGGGCCTTGGCGTCGGCATCGACCGGGGTGTGGTCGGACACCAGCGCATCCAGCGTGCCATCGGCCAGGCCTGCACGCAGGGCATCGCGGTCGCGTTGCTGGCGCAGCACGGGCGTCAGTCGGGCGCGGCTGTCGAAGTAGCCCATGTCGGCATCGGTCAGGTGCAGCGAGTTGATGCTCACGTCAGCCGTCACGGGCAAGCCCTCGGCCTTGGCCTGACGCACCAGATCAACACCGGCCGCGCTGCTGATGCGGCACAGGTGCACGCGCGCGCCGGTGGCCCGCACCAGCTCGAAGATCGTCGCCAGCGCCACCGTCTCGGCCGCCACCGGCACGCCCGCCAGACCGAGCCGGGTCGCGATGGCGCCACTGGCGGCCACGCCTTTGCCCAGGTAAAAGTCTTGTGGGCGCAGCCAGACGGCAAAGCCAAACGTGCTGGCGTATTGCAAGGCGCGTTGCACCACCTGGGTGTTGGCCAGCGCCACTTCGGCCTGGCTGAAACCCACGCAACCGGCGGCGGTGAGCTGGCCCATCTCGGTCAGCACATCGCCCTTGAGGCCCACGGTCAGTGCGCCCAAAGGCAACACTCGGGCCTGGTGCAGTTTTTCAGCGCGGTAGCGCAGCATTTCGACCAAGCCCGGCTCGTCGAGCACCGGCTCGGTGTCGGGCGGGCAGACCAGGCTGGTCACACCACCAGCCACGGCTGCGGCCATTTCGCTTTCGAGCATGCCCGCGTGTTCTTGCCCGGGTTCGCGCAAGCGAGCGGCCAGATCGACCAGGCCGGGGGCCACGATGCAGCCTGCGGCGTTGATGACGCGGTTGGGGGTGAAGTCGGCCGGGGCCTGACCGATGGCCACAATGCGCCCGGCGGCGATCGCCACATCGGCAGTCTGGTCAAAGCCGCTGGCGGGGTCGATGACGCGGCCGTTTTGAATGAGTAATTTCATGATGTCAGTCCTCACGCCTCGTTGCCCGCGACGATGCTCATCACCGCCATGCGCACCGCGATGCCAAAGGTCACCTGCGGCAAGATCACGCTTTGCTGGCCGTCGACCACGGCGGAGTCGATCTCGACCCCTCGGTTGATCGGGCCCGGGTGCATGACGATGGCGTCGGGTTTGGCCAGTTGGAGTTTTTCAGGGGTCAGGCCAAAGCTCTCGAAATATTCCTGGCTGGAAGGCAGCAGCGCACCGCTCATGCGCTCGTTTTGCAGGCGCAGCATGATGACCACGTCGCAGCCTTTGATGCCTTCTTCGAGGTTGTTGAAAACACGCACGCCCATCTGGGCCATGTCAGCGGGCACCAGGGTCTTGGGGCCCACCACGCGCACTTCGGCACAACCGAGCGTGGTGAGCGCATGGATGTCCGAGCGCGCCACACGCGAGTGCAGCACGTCGCCGACGATGGCAACCGTGAGGTTGGCAAAGTCTTTCTTGTAGTGCCGGATGGTGTACATGTCCAGCAGCGCCTGCGTGGGGTGGGCGTGACGCCCGTCACCCGCGTTGACCACGTGCACATGGGGCGCGACGTGTTGCGCAATTAGGTAGGGTGCGCCCGACTCGCTGTGGCGCACCACAAAGATGTCGGCGGCCATGGCCGACAAGTTGGCAATCGTGTCGAGCAGCGATTCACCCTTGCTGGCCGACGAGCGCGCAATGTCAAGGGTGTAGACATCGGCCGAGAGGCGGGTAGCGGCGATGTCAAAGGTGGTGCGGGTGCGCGTGCTGTTCTCAAAGAACAGGTTGAACACGCTCTTGCCGCGCAAGAGGGGCACTTTTTTGACTTCGCGGTCGCTCACGCTGACAAAGCTCGATGCGGTGTCGAGGATGTGCGTCAGGATGTCCTTGGACAGCCCTTCGGTGGAGAGCAGGTGAATCAGCTCACCGTTTTTATTCAGTTGGGGGTTGTTGCGTTTGTAGAGCATGTTGTTTCACCTCGATCAGGCTTTGTTCTCCACGTCAAAACTGAAACGCCCCTCGGCGTCACGGGCCAATGCCAGCGATTGCGTCTCGGGCAGTGAGACACGGGCAGCGGCGTAATCGGCCTGCACCGGCAGCTGACGCCCACCCCGGTCCACCAGCACCGCCAGTTGCACACGGGCGGGGCGACCGTAGTCAAAAATTTCATTGAGCACGGCGCGAAGGGTGCGGCCGGTGTAGAGCACATCGTCGAGCACCAGGATGTCGGCCCCGTCGACCTCGAAAGGCAGGTGAGTCTGACCACCGGCCGACAGGCCGCGCTGGGCAAAGTCGTCGCGGTGCATGACCGAAGACACCTGCCCCGACTCGCCGGCCAGGCCCAGATCACGTTGCAGGCGCTGGGCCAGCCAGGCTCCGCCCGAGGTGATGCCCACCAGACGGGTATGGGCCTGGCACAGGCTGCGCACACCGCGCAGCAACTCCTGATAGAGGGCCTCCGCGTCCAAAGCCAGAGCACTCATGGCAAGTTCCTTAAAAATTGGTCAAGAATGATGGCCGCAGCCGCCGCATCGGCGTCTTTGGCCCCATAAGAATGGGCTTCGGTGGTGCTGTAACGCTCATCCACCTCGTACACCGCCAGGCCAAAACGGCCGCGCAACTGGCGACCGAATTTGCGGGCACGCAGGGTGTTTTCGTGTTCACCGCCATCGGGGTGGGTGGGCACACCAATCACCAGCGCGTCGGGTTGCCACTCTTTGATGCGTTTGGCGATGTGCTCAAACCGGGCGTCCCCCTCGGCGGCAATCGTGCCCTGGGGGGTGGCGGTTTTCATCAAGCGGTTGCCCACGGCCACGCCGGTGCGCTTGAGGCCGTAGTCAAACGCCAGAAAAGTCTGCTGATGGGCGGGCACAGTGGTTTCAGGTGTGGCGCTCATGCGTGCCCCGCTTCTGGCGAAAGCATCCAGCTTTTGAGACCCAGCAAATCGAGCGCCTTGTCATAGCGCTGGTCGATGGGTGTCTCAAACACGATTTCGGCGTTGGCCGGCACTGTGAGCCAGCTGTTTTCGCCCAATTCGGATTCGAGCTGGCCTTCGCCCCAGGCGGCATACCCCACGGTGACCAGCACCCGGCGCGGGCCAGCGCCAGCCGACAGGGCTTCAAGCACATCCCGCGAAGTGGTCATTTCCAGCCCGCCGGGCACTTTGAGGGTAGAGGCATAAATCTGCCCACCGTCCTCCTGGGGTTTTTCCATGCGGATCGGGTCATGCAGCACAAAACCGCGTTCGGTCTGCACCGGGCCGCCTTGGATCACCGGGCTTTGCAGCAGGTCTTCACGGCGCAAGGGCAAATCCACCTTGTCAAACAAGAGGCGCAAGCTCATCTCGGCGGGCTTGTTGATGATCAGGCCCATGGCTCCACGGGCGTTGTGTTCGCACAGGTAGACCACGCTGCGGGCGAAAGTCTCGTCCTCCAACCTGGGCATGGCGATCAAAAAATGATGCGTGAGGTCGATGGAGGCACAATCTGTCATGCCCTGATTTTAACGGCCCGGCCCCCTGACCCGGCAGCCCGGGGCACGGATGAACACAACACGGCACATGGCAATGCAAACCCCTTATACCTGCGGACTGGTATGGCTTCGGCGTGATCTGCGTGTGAGCGACAACGCTGCGCTCTACCACGCCCTCAAAAACTGCCAGCGCGTGCATGTGGTGTTTGTTTTCGACACCGAGATCCTCGACACCCTGCCCCGGGCCGACCGGCGGGTGGAGTTCATCCGTGAATCGCTGGTGGCGGTGGATGCCCGCTTGCGCGAGCTGGCCGGTCACCCACAGGCCGGTCTGATCGTGCGCCACGGCCGGGCACGCGACAAAATCGCCAAATTGGCTCACCACCTGCAAGCCCAGGTGGTGTTTACCAACCACGACGATGAACCGGCGGCGCTGGAGCGCGACATCCAGGTGCGCGGGCGGCTGGCCGATCTGGGCATCGCACTGCACACTTACAAAGACCACACGATTTTTGAGCGCAACGAGGTGCTGACCCAGATGGCCAAGCCGTTCAGCGTGTTCACGCCTTACAAAAACGCCTGGCTCAAAAACATCACCCCGTTTGACCTGAAGGCCTACCCGGTCGAAAAATACGCCAGCCACCTGAGCCCGCGCCCGGACGATCTGGCACAGCCGGTGCCCGCGTTGCAAGACATCGACTTTGAAGTGACCAACCTCAAAGCGCTGAAAATCCCGACCGGCGAATCGGGCGCACAGGCCTTGCTGCAAGACTTTCTGACCCGCATCGATCACTACGAAGACACGCGCAATTTCCCGGCGGTCAAAGGACCCAGTTATTTGAGCGTGCATTTGCGCTTTGGCACCGTCTCCATCCGCCAGCTGGCCCGCGAGGCCCATGCCCGCATGCTGGCGGGCAGTCCGGGGGCCGCCGTCTGGCTGTCCGAGCTGATTTGGCGTGACTTTTATGTGCAGGTGCTGCACAACTTCCAGCATGTGGGCCACAGCCAGAGCTTCAAGCCCGAGTACGACGCCATCCATTGGGAACACGGCCCGCACGCCCATAAACTGTTTGACGCCTGGTGCGAAGCCCGCACCGGCTACCCCATCGTGGACGCGGCGATGCGCCAGCTCAACCAGACGGGCTACATGCACAACCGCCTGCGGATGGTGGTGGCCAGCTTTTTATGCAAAGACCTGGGCGTGGACTGGCGTTGGGGCGAAAAGTACTTTGCCACCCACCTGAACGACTTTGACCTCTCGGCCAACAACGGTGGATGGCAGTGGGCCAGCTCCAGCGGCTGCGATGCACAGCCCTATTTCCGTATCTTCAACCCCATCAGCCAGAGCGAAAAGTTTGATCCGGAAGGCAAATTCATTCGCCGTTATGTGCCCGAACTGGCGGCCTTGCCCACAGCCGCATTGCATGCGCCCTGGCTGGCCAAACCGCTGGAGCTGCAAGCGGCCGGTGTGGTGATCGGAAAAACCTACCCCGCCCCCATCGTGGACCATGCACAGGCCCGCGAGAAAACGCTGGAAAGGTATGCTGTGGTCAAGAAAAAAGCCGCCTGAACAGGCGGCTTGGTGACCCGTAGGTCGGCGGCTTCAGCCCCGACATGCGCTTGTGTTCACCCTGCAATGTCGGAGCTGAAGCTCCGACCTACAAAAATACAAGCTGCTGGGCAGAGATCAGATCGCCACCATCTCGAAATCTTCCTTGCGGGCCGCGCATTCGGGGCAGGTCCAGTTCATGGGCACGTCTTCCCATTTGGTGCCGGGGGCAATGCCGTGCTCGGGGTCACCTTCGGCTTCGTCGTAAATCCAGCCGCAAATCAGGCACATCCAGGTCTTGTGTTCCATCACAGTGTCGCAATCAGAGAGTCGAATAGAATGATTTGATTGTATCGGGCCCCGCCGAGTGCCCGGCTGAAGACCCTCTGAAGCCCCTTGCAATCTGCCTTTCATGACCGATCACAACCCCCTCCCCCCCCATGACGATGCCCCCGGCAGTGCAACGCCCGGCGAAGAAGAATCCGCCGGTCTGGCCTGTGTGCTGTCATTCAACGCCAACGACCCCAGCGGCGCCGGCGGACTGACATGCGACGCCACGGCCATGGCCTCGGTGGGTGCGCACTGCCTGCCGGTGTGCACCGGCGCTTATGTGCGCGACACCAGTGGCATCACCGACTTTTTTGCCCTGGACGAAGAAGCCGTGCACGACCAGGCCCGCGCAGTGGCCGAAGACGTGCCGGTGCAGCTCATCAAGGTCGGCTTTGCCGGCACCCCCGAGAGCCTGGCTGTGATCGCCGAACTGGCCGATGACTACGACGGTGTACCGGTGGTGGCTTACATGCCCAACCTGTCGTGGTGGGAAGACGACAAGATCGACGCCTACCTCGATGCCTTTCGCGAATTGCTGCTGCCGCAAACCAGCGTGCTGGTGGGCCACCACAGCACATTGCGCCGCTGGCTGCTGCCCGATTGGAGCGGCGAGCGCAACCCCGGCCCACGCGACATCGCCAAAGCTGCCGCCGAACAAGGCGTGCCCTACACGCTGGTGACCGGCTTGCCGCTGCCTGAGCAGCACATCGACAACGTGCTGGCCTCACCCGAAACCGTGCTCAGTCACGACAAGTTTGAACGCATCGAGGCGGTGTTTGCCGGCGCAGGCGAGACCCTGACGGCCGCGCTGTGTGCGCTGCTGGCCACCGGCATGGAACTGCCCGAAGCCACCAACGAAGCGCTGCTTTACCTGGACCGCTGCCTGGACGAAGGTTTTCGCCCCGGTATGGGCCAGGTCATCCCGGACCGTCTGTTCTGGGCACTGCCCGACGACGAGGCGGCCGATGAAGCCGATGACACCGACATCCATTCTGGCGCGGATTACTTTGAAGTGCCGTTCAACGAAACCAAACATTGAAGCTTGAAACCTGACATGACCGATCTGAACCAGACCCTGTTTGACCGTGCCGCCCAGGTGATCCCCGGTGGCGTCAACTCACCCGTGCGGGCTTTTCGCGCCGTGGGTGGCACGCCCCGCTTTGTGCAACGCGCCCAGGGCGCTTACTTCTGGGATGCCAACGGCCAGAAATACATCGACTACATCGGCTCCTGGGGCCCGATGATCCTGGGCCACGGCCACCCCGCCGTGCTCGAAGCGGTGCAAAAAGCCGCGCTGGACGGCTTCTCGTTTGGTGCGCCCACCGAGCGCGAGATCGAGCTGGCCGAAGAAATCCTGAAACACGTGCCGTCCATGGAGATGGTGCGCCTGGTCAGCTCGGGCACCGAAGCGGGCATGAGCGCACTGCGTCTGGCCCGTGGTGCGACCGGCCGCACCAAGTTCATCAAGTTTGAAGGCTGCTACCACGGTCACGCCGACGCGCTGCTGGTCAAGGCCGGCTCGGGCCTGGCCACCTTTGGCAACCCCACCAGCGCCGGTGTGCCGCCCGAAGTGGTGCGCGACACGCTGGTGCTCGAATACAACAACATCCAGCAGCTGGAAGAAGCCTTTGCCCTGCACGGCAAGGAACTGGCCTGCGTGATGATCGAGCCAATCGCCGGCAACATGAACTTCGTTCGCGCCAGCGTGCCCTTCATGACCCGCTGCCGCGAGCTGTGCTCCGAGCACGGTGCGTTGCTGGTGTTTGACGAAGTGATGTCGGGCTTCCGTGTAGCCCTGGGCAGCGCGCAAAGCGTGTATGCACAGCTCATCCCCGGCTTCAAACCCGACATGACGGTGCTGGGCAAAGTCATTGGCGGCGGCATGCCGCTGGCGGCCTTTGGCGGCCCCCGCGAAATCATGCGCCAGCTGGCCCCGACCGGTCCGGTCTACCAGGCAGGCACCCTGAGCGGCAACCCGGTCGCCACCGCCTGCGGCCTGGCCACCTTGCGCGAAATCGCCAAGCCCGGCTTCTGGGATGCCTTGAGCGCCTGCACCCAAAGTCTGGTCGATGGGCTCAAAGGTGCGGCCGCTGCGGCGGGTGTACCGTTTTCCGCCGATTGCCAGGGCGGCATGTTTGGTTTCTTTTTGCTGCCCGAGTTGCCACAAAACTACGCCAAGGTCATGACCAGCGACAGTCCGAGGTTCAACAAGCTGTTCCACGGCTTGCTGGATGGTGGCGTGTACATCGCCCCGGCCCTTTACGAAGCCGGTTTTGTGAGCGCCGCCCACACCGACGCCGACATCGCCGAGACCGTGCGCGTGGCGGGCGACGTGTTCAAAACACTTTGAGGGCTTTGGGGGTGTCTTTCATGCATCGCCTCCACCCGCTTCAGGTCTTGTGCACCTTTGTGCTGTGCGCCGTGGGCACCCCCGCGCAGGCCCAACTGGCGGCCGATCGCCTGTGGGTCAACGCCGGGTTTTACTCGGCCCACTTTGACACCGACAAAGGCCTGCGCAACGCCAACCCCGGGCTGGGCTTTGAATACACGCTGGACGACACCTGGAGCGTCACGGCCGGGCGCTTCATCAACAGCGACAACGCCCACTCCAGTTACGTGGGGGCTTATTACCAGCCCTGGCATGTGGGCGATGTGAAGCTCGGCGTGGTGGGTGGCGCTTTCAATGGCTACCCCAAAGCCTTCAACGGCGGCTGGTTCCCGGCCATCATCCCGACCGCCAGTCTGGAGCACGGGCACTGGGGGCTGAATGTGGCGCTGGTGCCTCCGCTCAAAGACCGGCTGTATGGCGCGGTGAGTTTCCAGCTCAAGTACCGGTTTCAGTCCGGACTCTGAGCCGACAAAATCAGGCAACGCTCCAGCCCGAAACGCTCAAAGTCGCGGTCGAAACTGACCATGCGCAGGCCTGCGGCATCGGCCGTGGCCGCAAAACACAGGTCGGTCCACAGATGTGCAGGCAAAGCCGTGGCGGCACTGCCCACCAAACGCCTCAAGGCATCGTCAAAGCCGGGCGGCTCGGGCAACAGAGCCACCTGCGGTGTGTCCATCCACTGGCGGCAAACGTCCAGCGCCTGGTGAATCGTCATGACATCGCGACCCATCACGCGGGACTGCACCAGCAAGCGCACCAGGCCCATCATGGTGCTCCGACTGAACCACAAAGGCGTGCCACTTTCGCACGCCGACTGCCAGTAACGCGTTGCCACTGCATGGAACTCGTGCGATCGGAAAGACAAGATCAACCAGACATTCACATCCAGAAAATCACCCGAGAACAAACGCCAGCCGGGTGTTGCCTCAGCCACGCGCCATGAATTGGCTGGCTCGCTCATCGTCGTCCTCGTTCATGATTTCATACAAAGCGGCATTGCGCATGAAGTGCACAGGCGTTGCGGCCGGATCGGCTGAACCAAATACAGGCCTGGCTTCAAACCGCTGCTGCGGGTCCACCACCTCACGGGCGCTCAAGCCACGCTCCACCAGTTCAATGACCAGGTCGCGCAAGGTCCGGCCCTCCTGGGCGGCACGGGTTTTGAGGTGCCTGAACAGCGGATCAGGAAAGTCGAGTGAAGTTCGCATGTCTGCATTTTTGCATGAATGCATCAAAATGTGCAAGATCATGCGCCTTGAGCCCCAGGCCTACCGGCCAAACCAGCGATAATCCGCCCCTGCATTCACGTCCGGACCGGGCGCTTGCCCATTCCTCCAGGACTCTCCCCATGAAAAAGAATTTCCCACTGCAAGCCGAAGGCAAACACCCTGACCGCGTGCTCGAAGCTGTCAAGCACGACATCCGCAAATACTTCAAGCGCGAACGCAGCCGCGCCGTACCCGCAGGCGCAGATTTTTGGGACTTTGACTGCAAAGTGGGCCTGACAGCGGACACCGCCCAAACCGTGCGGGTCAGTGGCGTGATCGAAGCGGTGGACGCTGCAGCCAAGTCAGGCGCCGCCTCGGTGTATGTGGAAATCCTGAGCAAGCACGGCGTGCGGGTGCTCAAACCCACCCAACACGGGGACGGTGAAGGCTTCAACGAATTCGACCACGAATGAACAAGGGCCCCACGGGGCCCTTGTTCATTCTGGTTTCATTCCGACTTTTGGGCTGCAGCGACCGCCCGCAACTTGTCTTTCTTGCTGGGCCGTTTGCCCTTGACGCCGCCGTTGCCCTGCGGGGCGGGGGGCAAGTCCACAGGCTCAAAGCCGGGCACCTGCTCCAAAGCCAGTTCCAGGCTTTCGCGTTTTTGAATCAGCTGCCAGTGCGCCAGCGCGGCGGCGGTCACAAAACTCACCGCATCGCCATGCGCCCCAGCGCGCCCCGTGCGGCCGATGCGGTGGGTGTAGTCGGTGGCCGAGCGTGGCAGGTCGTAATTGACCACCACCGGCAACAGGGCGATGTCGATGCCACGCGCGGCCAGGTCGGTGGTCACCACCACATCCCAGCGGCCCGCCCTGAATTCGTGCAGCACATCCTGCCGCGCCCCCTGGCTCATCTCGCCATGAAAGGGCGTGGCATAAATGCCCGCTTTGTAGAGCTTGTTCGCCACATGCTCGCAGGCATAGCGCGTGGCCACAAACACCAGCACCTGCTTCCAGCCGTTTTGCTGGATCAGGTGGCGCAGCAAAGCGGTACGGCTTTTTTCATCCACGCGGATGGCCCGCTGCGTGATGTCGGGTTGGTGACCTTCAAAGGCGTCGACCGTGATGCGCACCGGATCACGCAGCAAATCGGTCGCCAGCGCTTCTACTTCAGGCGCGAAGGTGGCCGAAAACAACAAGGTCTGGCGTTTGGCAGGCAGCAGCGCCAGCACCCGCTGCAACTCGTCGGCAAAGCCCAGATCCAGCAGCCGGTCGGCTTCGTCCAGCACCAGGTGCTGCAGATCGGCCAGGCGCAGTGCGTTGTGGTCAATCAGGTCCAGCAAGCGCCCGGGCGTGGCCACCACGATGTCGGCCCCGCCGCGCAAGCCCATCATCTGCGGGTTGATCGACACACCGCCGTACACCACCGCCACTTTGATCTGCTGCGGATAACCCAGCCGAGTGAACACATCGCCCACCTGCACCGCCAGCTCGCGCGTGGGCACCAGCACCAGCGTGCGCACCGGGCGACGGAAGTTCGTCTGGCGTGGCACCAACAGGTGCTGCTGCACCAGCGGCAAGGCAAACGCCAGCGTCTTACCCGAGCCGGTGGGCGCGGTGGCCCACACATCGCGAGACTTCAGGACCGCCGGAATTGCCTCGTCCTGGATGGGGGTGGGGGCGTACAAGCCCAAGTCACCCACAGCGCGCAACAGCGCCGGAGCCAGACCGAGTTGTTCAAAATTCAAGGCAGTCCGATCGTTCATCAGTGACGGAAGTGGCGCACGCCGGTGAAGACCATGGCCACGCCACGCTCGTTGGCCGCGTCAATGACTTCCTGGTCGCGCATGGAGCCACCCGGCTGGGCCACGCAGGTCGCGCCCGCGTCCACCACCACGTCGAGGCCGTCGCGGAAGGGGAAGAAGGCGTCGCTC
>JACCDQ012089731.1_pt1 | contig 35542 bp, 30 predicted proteins | sample 7446031 | NCBI WGS metagenome assembly JACCDQ01 (sample SAMN15323442, study PRJNA562643) | freshwater metagenome | isolation source: river surface water | place: USA:Blue River Watershed | collected 2017-08-17 | reverse complement strand
GCCTATCCCAGGTCAAACTCAACGCCATTGCACGACAATTAAACGAACGACCAAGAAAAACTCTTGGCTATCTAACACCAGCTGAGATGTTCAGCCGATGCGTTGCATCGACCGGTTGAATCCGCCGTCGTTTAGAGACAGTCAATGGCGATGGACGCCCACGACCGAATAGCGCAAGTTCTTCCGCTCAGCGATGGAGCTCACTGGCCTCTTCTTGCAGCCATTCCACAAAGCACTTCACCTCGGGTCGCGAGGCATGGCGCGCGGGGTAGACCATGAAGTGGCCTTGCACCTCGATGCTCATTTGGTCTTCAAACACGGGTTGCAGTTTGCCGCTGTCAATGAGCGATTGGCCAATGCTGGCGCTCTCTAGTGCCACCCCAAGTTTTTGCACGGCCGCATCGAGGCTCATCATGGCGCGGTCAAAGCGCAGGCCCATGCGTTCGGGGCGCACATCGCCCCCAAAGCGCGTGAACCAATCGGGCCATTGCACCAAGTTCACGCTCGATTGAATCAAGGGTACGCGCAGCAAATCAGCAGGTTCATGCAGTGCATGGGTGCGTATAAATTCGGGGCTTGCCAGCGGCGTGATGCGTTCTGTAAAGATGGCCTCCACCTCTAAGTTCGGCCAGTTGGGCATGCCGTAACGGATATCAATGTCCATTTGCCCTAGCTGAAAGTCAGAGTGCACATGCGAGGCTGAGAGCATGAGCGAGATGTTGGGATGTCTCTCCCCAAAGCGCGCAATGCGCGGCATGAGCCACAAACTGGCAAAGCTGGGGCTGCTGTGCACGTACAGCGTGTCTTGCACACCATGGCGCAAGTCCTCTGTGGCGGCGTTGATGGCACCCAAGGCGCTGGCCACACGTTGCAGGTATTGCTGGCCTGCCGGGGTCATTTCTACCCCGCGGGCTGAGCGCTCAAACAAACGCACATTCAACAAACCTTCGAGCTTGGCAACTTGGTGGCTCACCGCCGAGGGTGTGAGGTGTAGCTCCTCGGCCGCGAGGGCAAAACTCTTGCGGCGAGCAATGGTTTCAAAGGCTTGCAGAGCGGCGAGGGGTGGGATCATGGCTTGAAATCCGTTCAATTGTTGCGGTGCAACATGAATGAAATTGAATTGCCGGTGAGTTTATATCGTTTGTGTTCAGGTGCAACTCTGTCAAACAATCACGCCACTCGATCAATGCAATGCAATCAAAAAAGGAGACTCGCATGCTGCTCAAAGACAAAGTGGCCGTCATTACTGGCGGTGCAGGTTTAAACGGTTTGGGCTTTGCCACCGCTCGCATGATGGCGGAGCAAGGTGCCAAGGTCGTCATCCTCGATTTGGAGGTGGCTAACCCACAAGCGGCGGCCGCCCAACTTGGCGCTGAGCACTTGGGCCTCGTGGCCAACGTGACCGACAAAGCTTCTTGCGAAGCCGCTGTGGCACAAATCAAAGCCAAGTACGGCCGCATTGACGTGTTGGTGAATAACGCAGGTATCACGCAGCCCGTGAAGTTCTTGGACATCACAGGTAGCGATTACGACCGCATCTTGGACGTGAGCTTGCGTGGCACGCTGTACGCCTCACAAGCCGTGTTGCCTTTGATGATTGCGCAAAACAGCGGTTCTATCGTGTGTATCTCTTCTGTGTCCGCGCAACGTGGTGGCGGCATTTTGGGTGGCCCTCACTACTCGGCCGCCAAAGCCGGTGTGCTCGGCTTGGCCCGCGCCATGGCCCGCGAATACGGTGGCAACAACATCCGTGTCAACTGCGTGACGCCTGGCCTCATTGCGACCGACATCAACAAAGGCAAGATCCCCGAAGATAAGCGCCAAGCCATTTTGGATGGCATCCCACTCGGTCACATTGGTGAGCCAAACGATGTGGCGGGTTGCGTGGTGTTCCTCGCTAGCAGCTTGTCCAAGTACTGCACCGGTGTCACGCTCGACGTGAACGGTGGCATGTTGATTCACTAAGTTTTCCCTCGTCAGTCGTTCATTTTTAAAACATCAGGAGACAAAACCATGCAACACATTTCTTTCATTCGTCGCACCGTTTTAGCCACGGCCATGTTGGCTGTGACGGGTTTGGCCTCGGCACAAACTGTCAAGTTGACCTTGGGTCACGGTGCTGCGCCTGGTAACCCCCGCCATGAGGCATCGGTGAAATTGGCCGAAGTGGCCAAAGCTAAATCGAACGGACGCATTGACATTCAAGTGGCGCCTTCGGCCCAATTGGGTGACGATGCGGCCATGGTGACGGCCCTGCGTACGGGTGCTTTGGACATGAGTGCCAACTCCCAAGGTGCGGTAGCCAATGCCGTGCCTGAGTATGCGGCCTTCGGCATGCCGTTTTTATTCAGCAATTTGGAACAAGTTTGGAAAATGCTGGATGGTCCTTTGGGTAAAGAGTTGGCTGACAAATCTGCTGACAAGGGTTTGGTGGTGTTGGGCTACTGGGATAACGGCATTCGTCACATGAGCAACAGCAAACGTGCCTTGGCCAAGCCAGAAGACCTCAAGGGTTTGAAAATGCGTACCCCTCCTGATGCAGTGACCGTTGACATCATGCAATCGTTGGGCGCAGAAGCTCAGCAAATCAAGTTTGCTGAGCTTTATGTGGCCTTGCAACAAGGGGTGGTGGATGGTCAAGAAAACCCGCTCATGAACATCCATGCCAGCAAACTGTATGAGGTCAACAAGTTCATCAGTTTGACAGGGCATAAATATGAAATGACCCCGTTGCTGATGAGCAAACGCACATGGGATCGACTCAGCGACGCGGATCGCAAAATTTTGCAAGAAGCAGCGCTGGAAGCCACGCAATTGCAACGCAAGCTGTCTAAAGAAAGCGATGACAAATTGTTGGTCGACCTCAAAGCCAAGGGCGTGCAAATCAACACGGTGGACAAAACCCCCTTTGCCAAAGCCACCGCGAATGTGGATGACAAATGGTTGGCCACACCGATTGGGCCGTTCTTGAAAAAAGTGATTGCAGCTGCACGCTGATCGTTTCTGCCACCAACGCCCACACGCTTGACGTGTGTGGGCGGGAGTCTTCTCATGAATATTGTTGAACGAGCCATTGCGTTCGTGTGTCAGGTCTTGCTGTGGATCAGCACCTCGGTGATTTTTGTCATCCTGACCTTGAACACGGTGCTGCGCTACGCCACGGGGGCGAGCTTGCAATGGGCCAACGAAGTGCCCGAACTGTTGTTCCCTTGGTTGGTCATGGCGGGCGTTGTGTTGGCGGCACAGCATGGGGCACACATCACCACCAGCTTTTTGGTTGACAAACTGTCAGGCACGGCGCGTCGATTTCTAAGTGTTGTGGGCTGGTCTGTGGTGGCCGGTTTGTATGCCACTTTGGCTGTTGCGACTTGGCGCATGCTAGAGATCGTGCACGACGAGAAATCTCCCATTTTGCAAATTCCGGGCTCGTTCACGTATGCCTGTGTGATGACGGGCATGGCCTTGCTCAGCATGTTGGCACTCATATCTGCATGGCACGCTTGTACTCGCAAGTCCGAGGTGCTCGCGAACACTGATCCTGCCCCCGTGCATTGGTAAGAAAGGGCTGAATCATGACTGCATTGATTTTGTGTGTGTTTCTAGGGGCTGCGGTAATCGCCATTCCGATCGCCCATGCCTTACTGGTTGCGGCGATGGCCGCTGCGGCGAGCTCGGAGCGCGTGCCATTAGATTTGTTGGTTCAGCAAATGGTGGCACAGGTGCAAAGCTTCCCACTCATTGCTATTCCTTTTTTCATGCTCACTGGCTCACTCATGATGGGGGGTAAGTTGGGCGAAGCATTGATCGGCGTTTTGTCGAGTCTGATTGGACGTTTTCATGGCGGACCCGGTCAGGTGGGGGTGTTGTCGTCAACCATTTTTGGTGGCGTTTCGGGTTCGGCCGTTGCGGATGCGTCTGCCATTGGTTCTTTGCTTATCCCGTGGCAAAAGCGTCTGGGCTATCCCCCCGCATTTTCGGCAGCCACATTGGCTGCGGCGGCCACGATTGATATTTTGATTCCGCCCTCGATCCCGATGATCTTGTTTGCCCTGTCTAGTAACACCTCGGTGGCAGCCTTGTTTGTGGCTGGCATTTTGCCGGGGCTGTTGATGTGCGGTGGCTTCATGGCGGTGTGTTGGTGGGTGGGACGTCGTCGCAACTTCCCGCGCGAGACACAAGCACTGAATTGGGGGCTATTTCGTTCGCAACTGCTGTATGCCTCCCCTGCGTTGGTATTACCCGTGTTGATTGTGGTGTTCTTGCGTTTTGGTGTGGCCACCCCGACCGAAGTGGCCGTGCTGTCTACCCTTTATGCCGGCGCTGTGTCAGCTATCGTGTACCGCGATTTGGGTTTGCAACGTTTGCATCGTTGTGTGGTGGAGGCAGGCTTGGCCACAGGGGTGGTGCTGCTGGTCATCATGGCCTCAGCTGCGATTGGTTGGTTGCTCACTTTTGATCGTATGCCTGATGGTGTGGTGGCTTGGGCGCAAGCCAACTTGTCCAGCGGTTGGAGTGTCATTTTGTTAATGAATGTGCTGATGTTGGTATGTGGCATGTTCATTGATTTGCCCGCTGCGGTGTTGTTGCTGACCCCCGTGTTTGTGCCTTTGGCCAATGCAATTGGTATGGATTTGGTGCAGTTGGGCATCATGATGACTGTGAACCTAGCCATCGGTTTGTACACCCCACCGGTGGGCACAACGCTGTTTATCACCAGTTCCTTGGCTAAGGTCAAAGTGGGAGACACCGTGCGCGAGCTAGGCCCCTTCTATCTGGTTGCGTTTGGCATCTTGTTGCTGGTTTCTTATGTGCCAGCGTTTATTTTCAAGTGATGGATATTTGGAGACCTTTATGACTTCACAGGACACGTTGTCCAAAATTGCCCAATGCGCTTACCGCATTCGCCGCTATGCCTTGCGCATGGGCGAAGTGCAAGGCCAAGGCTATGTGGGCCAAGCTTTGGGCTATGCCGACGTGCTGGCCACCGCGTATGGCCATGCCATGAACTTCCGTGCAGATGATCCCGAGTGGGAAGGGCGTGACCGCTTTTTGCTCTCGCACGGCCACTACGCGATTGCGCACTACGCCGCCATGATTGAGGCAGGCATCATTCCCGAGTCCGAACTCGAAACCTACGGCAGCGACGACAGCCGCTTGCCCATGTCTGGCATGGCCACGTACACGCCCGGCATGGAAATTTCGGGCGGCTCTTTGGGTCAAGGTTTGCCCATCGGTGTCGGCATTGCTTTGGGCTTGCGCCATCAAGGCAGCTCTGCTTTTGTTTACAACTCGATGTCCGATGGCGAGTTGGACGAAGGCTCCACATGGGAAGCCGCGATGTCTGCCGCGCACCACGGTTTGGGCAACTTGATTTGCATGGTGGACATCAACAACCAACAAGCCGATGGTCAATCCAGCAAGATCATGGGCTTTGAGCCTTTGGCCGACAAATGGGCCGCTTTTGGCTGGCATGTGCAACGTGTGGATGGCAACCATTTGCCTGCGGTGGTGCGTGCTTTTGATACCGCACGTGCGTTGACCGAAGCGAAACCTCGCGTCATTTTGTGTGACACCCTGATGGGCAAAGGCGTGCCTTTCTTAGAGGTGCGTGAGAAAAACCATTTCATCCGCGTGGACCCACCTGAGTGGCAACAAGCCTTGGAAGTGTTGGACGCGAACCGTCCGTAACTAATTCGGAGAAATGATGAGCACTACAACAGAAAAAAAACCTCGCCTGACCACCTCGGCCATGATCGCTTCCATCGCGTCTGAAGGTCAGCGCGTGCAGGCGGCGCCTTTTGGCAAAGCCTTGGTCGAATACGCAGCCACCCATCCCGAAGTGGTGGGCATGACGGCTGACTTGGCCAAGTACACCGACTTGCATTTGTTTGCACAGGCGTATCCAGAGCGCTTCTTTCAAATGGGCATGGCCGAGCAACTGCTCATGGGCGCTGCGGGCGGCATGGCCAAAACAGGCTTGGTGCCGTTCGCCACGACCTACGCTGTATTTGGTACACGCCGTGCCTATGACTTCATCCACCAAGTGATTGCCGAAGAAAACTTGAATGTGAAGATTTGCTGTGCTTTGCCAGGCTTGACCACGGGCTACGGCCCCAGCCACCAAGCCACCGAAGACTTGGCCATGATGCGCGCCATTCCGGGTCTCACCGTGGTGGACCCCTGCGATGCGTTGGACATTGAACAAGCGGTGCCACAAATTGCGGCGCACCAAGGCCCTGTGTACATGCGTTTGCTGCGCGGCAATGTGCCGTTGGTGCTGGATGAATACAACTACAAGTTTGAGCTCGGCAAAGCCAAGATGTTGCGTGAAGGCCAAGATGTGTTGGTCATCTCCAGCGGCTTCATGACCATGCGCACGCTGGAAGTGGCCAAGCAACTTGAAGCCGACAAAGTCAATGTGGCCGTGTTGCATTGCCCCACCATCAAGCCTTTGGACGAAGCCACCATCTTGGCCGAGGTGCGTAAGCCCGGGCGCTTAGTGGTGGTCGCTGAAAACCATTCGGTCATCGGTGGCTTGGGTGAGGCTGTGGCTGGTTTGCTGATGCGTGAAGGTGTGATGCCTTCTAAATTCCGCATGCTCGCCTTGCCCGATGCCTTCTTGGATGCGGGTGCATTGCCTACGCTGCATGACCGCTACGGTATTTCTGCCGAAAAGATGGCGGCTTCGCTCAAAGGCTGGTTGGCTTAAAAGCTGGCGAATGTGCGGCTTGAGCGACTGCGTGTTGGCGTTAGGATCATCCAATGACTGACCCATGCAAAGACCCTCAAGCTTTCCTTCGCCAGCTTTATGACGCTGCTGTCCATCGCGCTTTGCCGCTGCACAACACCGCTGCTTATTTACCCGCACCTCCTAAAGGTCGGACGGTGGTGTTGGGCGCAGGAAAAGCCGGTGGTGCCATGGCGCAAGCGGTCGAGGCGCTGTGGCCTGTTGACAAGCCCTTGTCGGGCTTGGTGGTCACGCGATACCACCACATCCCAACACGTCCTGCAGGTCTGCCCGAGCGTATCGAGGTGGTCGAGGCTTCACACCCCGTGCCTGATGCAGCGGGTCTTGCGGCAGCCGAGCGCATCTTGGCGCTCACGCAAGGGCTGACCGAAGACGATTTGGTGCTGTGCCTCATCTCGGGCGGTGGCTCTGCGTTGCTCACCTTGCCAGCCGATGGCTTGACGCTCGAAGACAAACAACGCATTAACAAAGACTTGCTCAACAGCGGCGCAAACATTGGCGAAATGAATTGCGTGCGCAAACACCTCTCACGCATCAAAGGTGGCCGTTTGGCTGCTGCCTGTGCGCCGGCCCAAGTAGTGACGTTCACCATCAGCGATGTGCCGGGGGACGACCCATCCGTCATTGCCAGTGGCCCCACGGTGCCCGATGTCACCACCTGTGCCGATGCATGGGCAATTTTGCAGCGCTACAAAATTGAAGTGCCCGCTGCCATTGAAGCGGCACTGAAAGCAGGCACGTTGGAAACGCCCAAACCCAGTGCTGCGTGGGACAAACAACCTGTGCATTTAATAGCCACCCCTCAACAATCGCTCGATGCCGCCGCCGAGTTGGCCCGTGCCGCAGGCTTGAACGCCTACGTGCTCAGCGATGAGCTTGAAGGCGAGTCGCGTGAAGTGGGTAAAGTGCACGCGGCGCTGGCACGTGCAGCAGCGCGCGGCTTGGGGCCATTCCAAAAACCGTGCGTCATCTTGAGCGGTGGCGAAACCACGGTGACCATTCGTAAGCAAGCGCCAGGCACACCCAAAGGTCGAGGAGGCCGAGCGGGTGAGTTTTGTCTGGGTCTCGCAGTGGCTTTGCAAGCGCAGCCTCATGTCTGGGCGATTGCGGCTGACACCGATGGCATTGACGGCATCGAAGACAACGCGGGTGCACGTGTGTCACCCGACACCTTGGCGCGTGCACAAGCCAAGGGGATGAAAGCCGCTGACTGCCTTGACCGAAATGACGCTTATGGTTTTTTTGAGGCAGTGGATGACTTGGTGATCTCAGGCCCTAGCAACACCAACGTGAACGACTTTCGGGCCATCTTGGTGTTGTAACCTACGGGGATGACTCAGCCCCGTCTTTCTCTTTCCAACATCACCAAACGCTACCCCGCCGTGGTGGCTAACGATGGCGTGAGCCTCACGGTGCAGCCCGGCGAGATTCATGCCGTGCTGGGTGAGAACGGCGCAGGTAAATCCACCCTGATGAAAATCATCTATGGCGCGGTCAAACCCGATGCGGGCGAGGTGCGTTTCAATGGTGAGGTGGTGAACATTCGCAACCCGCAAGAGGCACGTCGGTTGGGCATCAGCATGGTGTTCCAGCATTTCAGCCTGTTCCAAACGTTGAGCGTGGCTGAGAACGTGTGGCTGGGCTTGGATAAAAGTTTGAGCTTGGCCGAGGTCACGCAGCGCATTTCCGATACCGCCGCGCAATATGGCTTGGACATCGATCCTGAACGCCCTGTGCACACACTGGGCGTGGGCGAAATGCAGCGGGTCGAAATCATCCGTGCCTTGCTGACCAACCCGCAGCTGCTGATCTTGGACGAACCCACCTCGGTGCTGACGCCGCAGGCGGTTGAAAAGTTGTTTGTGGTGTTGCGCCAGTTGGCGGCCGAGGGACGCAGCATTTTGTACATCAGTCACAAGCTGCATGAAATTCGTGCTTTGTGTACGGCATGCACTGTCATGCGTACTGGACGTGTCACAGGTGTGTGTGACCCACGCCAAGAAACCAATGCGTCGCTGAGTCAACTGATGATTGGTAGCTTGCCACCTGAGTTGCATGTGCGCGAACACAAACCCGGCGCGGTCGTGCTCGACGTCAAAGAACTGGCCTTGCCAGCCGAGGATCCTTTTGGTGTGGACCTCAAAGGCGTGAATTTGCAAGTGCATGCGGGCGAGGTGGTAGGCATTGCCGGGGTGTCGGGCAACGGGCAGCGCGAGTTGTTGTTTGCATTGTCTGGGGAAGATCAACGAGCCAAGTCACACGCCATTGTTTTGGAGGGGCAAGCCGTGGGGCAACTAGACCCCGACCAACGCCGAGCCTTGGGCCTGCACTTTGTGCCCGAAGAGCGCTTGGGCCGTGGTGCAGTGCCTAGCCTGAGCTTGGCGCAAAACCTGTTGCTCACGCGGCATGAGGCGGTAGCCTCACAAGGCGTGGGTGGCGCGATGGGGTGGCTCAATTTGCACAGCTTGCAAACCCAGGCGGCAGACATCATTGCCAAATACAAGGTCAAGGCTGGTGGGCCCGATGCAGCGGCGCAGTCGCTCTCGGGTGGTAATTTACAAAAGTTTTTGGTGGGTCGCGAAATTGAAGCGACACCTCAGTTGTTGATCGTGTCGCAGCCCACGTGGGGCGTGGACGTGGGCGCTGCCGCGCAAATTCGTGCGGCACTTTTGGCTTTGCGCGATGCAGGCTGCGCCGTGTTGGTGGTGAGTGAGGAGTTGGACGAATTGCTAGAGCTGTCAGACCGTTTGCATGTGATCGCGGATGGCCGCTTGTCGCCAGCGCTCTCGCGTGAGGAGGCCAATGTCTCGCGCATTGGTGCGTGGATGAGCGGCTTGTGGGACGCGCCCGCTGTAACGCAGGAGGTCCACCATGCTGCGTCTTGAGCCTCGCGCCCAAACCTCTCAGCTGTGGCGCTATGCCTCGCCCTTGTTGGCGCTGGCCATCACGGTGGTGTTGGGGGTGATGTTGTTTGTCGCTTTGGGCAAAGACCCTGTGCGCGGCTTGGCCGTGTTCTTTTGGGAGCCCATCAAGAGCGTGTACGCCTTGTCGGAGTTGATGGTCAAGGCAACACCGCTGTTGCTCATTGCCTTGGGGCTGGCGGTGTGTTTCCGCTCCAATGTGTGGAACATCGGTGCAGAAGGCCAGTTCGTCATGGGGGCGGTGTTTGCCGCGGGCGTGGCGTTGATGGCCGATGCCACGACAGGCGCAGGATTTTGGGTACTCATCTTGCTCGCGGGCATGGTGGGCGGCATGGTGTGGGCGGGCATCACCGCGTTCTTACGCGACCGTTTTCATGCGAGTGAAATTTTGGTGTCGCTCATGCTGGTGTATGTGGCCATCATGGTGTTGAACTACTTGGTCTACGGCGCTTGGAAAGACCCTATGGGCTACAACTTTCCGCAAACCAAAACCTTTGATGCCATCACGCAAATTCCCAAACTCATCAGCGGTACACGTGTGAACGTGGGTGTGCTCATGGCATTGGCAGGTGTGGGTGCGTTGTGGGTGTTTTTGTTTCGCACCCGTGCAGGGTTTGCCCAGCAAGTGGGGGGCTTAGCGCCTGATGCGGCGCGTTATGCGGGCTTCTCGTCACGCAAGGCGTTGTGGTTGGCATTGCTCACCTCGGGGGCAGCCGCAGGTTTGGCTGGCGCTTTAGAAGTTGCGGGGCCTTTGCGTCAACTCACGCCATTTGTGCCGGTGGGCTATGGTTTTGCGGCCATCATCGTGGCGTTTGTGGGGCGTTTGCATCCGGTGGGCATGGTGTTCTCAGCCCTATTGATGAGCATGTTTTACATTGGTGGCGAGCTGGCGCAGTCACGCTTAGGATTGCCACGGTCGCTGACTGGGGTGTTTCAAGGTTTGTTGTTGTTCACGCTGTTGGCGTGTGACACCTTGATGCAATACCGCGTGCGTTGGATCTCTCGCCCCACGCATTCAAATTCTGGGGAGGCACTGTGATGGACACCTACGCACTGTTGTGGGCCGCCACCATGAACGCCGGTACTGTGTTGGCGCTGGCGTCGCTGGGTTTGTTGATCAACGAAAAAGCGGGCATCGTCAACTTAGGTGCCGAAGGCATGATGCTGTGTGCCGCGATTGCAGGTTTCGCCACGGTGGTTCACACCGGCAGCGACACTTTAGGTTTTTTGGCGGGTATGGGGGCTGGCGCTGTGATGGCGGCCTTGTTTGGCGTGTTGGTCATTTGGCTCAACACCAACCAATACGCCACGGGCTTGGCGCTCAGCTTGTTTGGCGGCGGTTTCTCGGCCTTTGTGGGCACAAGCTATGTGCAAGCCAAGTTGCCTGAGCGCATGCAGTTTGAGGTCCCCGTGTTGGCGGATATGCCTGTGCTCGGCGATGCCTTGTTCAAGCACCCCCCCTTGGTGTACGGCGCGATTGCGTTGACCTTGGGGCTGATTTATTTCTTCTACAAAACCCGTGCAGGCTTGGTGCTGCGTGCGGTCGGCGAGTCGCCCGAATCGGCGCATGCCTTAGGCTACCCCGTGCGACGCATTCGTTTGTTGGCGGTGGTGGTAGGTGGCGCTTTGTGTGGTTTGGCTGGCGCGTACATCTCAATCATTTACACGCCGCTTTGGGTCGAGGGCATGATCGCGGGCAAGGGCTGGATTGCGTTGGCCCTGACCACATTCGCCACTTGGCGTCCAGCGCGGGTGTTGCTGGGGGCTTATTTGTTTGGTGGCGTGACCATGTTGCAATTTCATTTGCAAGCCACGGGTGTGGATGTGCCTAGTCAGTTTTTGAGCATGCTGCCTTACGTGTCCACCATCGTGGTGCTGGCCTTGATTTCTAAAAATCCGCGCTGGCTCAGGGTAAATATGCCGGCTTCCATCGGAAAGCCATTCTTCCCTGGTTGATAATTTGTTCGCTTTTTGTACTGGTTCTTTTAAACAAGGATTTTTGAATGACTAATTTGATCAAACGTCGCTGGCTGCAAGTGGCAGCTTTGACTGCCGTGTCTGCTGCTGTGTTGGTAGGTTGTGGCAAAAAAGAAGAAGCGAAGCCCGCCGAAGCGCCTGCTTCGGCCGCCAAAGCTGAGCCTTTGAAAATTGCATTTGCCTACGTGGGCCCTGTGGGCGACGGTGGCTGGACGTTTGCACATGACAACGCTCGCAAAGCGTTGGAAAAAGAATTTGGCGACAAGATCCAAACTTCGTTTGTCGAGAACGTGCCTGAGTCTGCGGATGCTGAGCGCGTGATTCGTGACATGGTGGGCCAAGGCAACAAGCTGGTGTTTGGTACCACCTTCGGTTATATGGAGCCCATGCTCAAAGTGGCCGCTGACACACCCGACGTGAAGTTTGAGCACGCCACCGGCTACAAGCAAGCTCCCAATATGCGCACCTACGACAGCCGCACTTACGAAGGCGCATACATGGCTGGCGTGATTGCAGGCAAGATGACCAAGAGCAACACTTTGGGCGTTGTCGCTTCTATCCCAATTCCTGAGGTCATTCGCAACATAAACAGCTTCACCTTGGGTGCTCAATCCAGCAACCCCAAAGTCAAGACCAAAGTGGTGTGGGTCAACGAGTGGTTCAACCCACCGAAAGAAACCGAAGCTGCCACATCGCTCATCAACGGTGGTGCTGACATCTTGTTCCAAAACACAGACTCTCCTGCTGTGTTGAAAACAGCCCAAGACAAAGGCAAGCGCGCCTTTGGTTGGGACTCTGACATGACGGCCTACGGCCCCAAGGCCCACTTGGCTTCTGCCGTGATCAACTGGACGCCTTACTACATCAACGCCACACGCGAAGCCTTGGAGGGCAAGTGGGCAGGTGGTGGCCACACCTGGTCTGGTGTGAAAGACGGCGCGATTGATTTGGTTTCGATTGCCGAAGACGTACCTGCAGACACCAAAGCCAAAGTGGACGAGGTGAAAAAAGGTTTGAAAGACGGCAGCTTCGCCATCTGGAAAGGCCCCATCGTTGACAACGCTGGCAAAGAAGTTGTCAAGGCCGGCGAAGTCGCCGACGACAAGTTCTTGAGCGGCATCAACTTCTACGTCAAAGGCGTGGAAGGCAAAGTGCCGGGCGGCAAGTAAACCTAGGTGCTTTCGCGCAAAGGCCACCTTCGGGTGGCCTTTTTTGTTTTATGTTCTTTTGACGGGTACACGCAATGTTTGCCTAGCCTTGTGATGAGTGCTTAATTCAAACGAGCTGCTCGCACAGAGAAGATGCTGCTTGACGTAGTTCGTCAACAAACTGCTCTTTAAATCGATTCTCAGGAACGGTTAATGTGAGTGCACCAACCAGTTCCTGATTGCCTTTCCAGACGGGAGCGGAAACACCGACGAGTCCAGGCACTCGATCACTCACCGACATGATGTATCCATCTTTACGGACCTTGTCATAGATCTTGCCTTTAGCACCGGTGAAGGCCATAAGCACTCTACCGCCAGCGCCTTTTTCCAGCGGCAAAACATCACCTGCACGCACATGGTCACGCAGTAATTGTGGCGAGTCCACTCTGTACAGGCACAAACGCTGATCCCCTTGCTTCACGTGCAAGGCCACACTTTCCCCAGTCTTGGCCACCAAGGTCTTGATGACAGGCAACACAACATCTTCCAACGAGAACGATGCTGTGTAGAGCGAGGCCAAGCGCGAAATTTCTGGACCGAGTGCCCATAAGCCCTCGGGTGTTTTGCGCAGTAATCCCCCGTGAGCCAACGATGCAAGCAACCGCAAAACGGTGCTTTTGTAGAGCCGAGTTCGATCTGCTAATTCGGTCACGCTTAGGGATACATCCCCTTTTTGAAAAGCAGAGAGCAAGCTTAGAGCGCGGTCTACGGCAGCGGCTCCGCCTGGAGCAGCTTGTTCGTCGGCAAGAGAGGTGATGGATGACTTACGTGGCATACGGTGAGTTTCTCAGGAATTTGACACGGCAAAAGAAATTGCTGTACGATTGTTCTATCTTGTGATTTATTGTTCTATCTTACAGAACTTTAAGGGGAGATTAAATGACGGCATCAAAAGTGTTAATTAGTGAAGTTGGTCCGCGCGATGGACTTCAAAGTGTCAAAGCCACCATGCCAACGGCAGACAAATTTGCCTGGATTGATGGCTTGTACAACGCAGGACTGCGTGAGATCGAGGTGTGCTCTTTCGTTCCTGCAAAGATGTTGCCTCAGATGGCCGATGCAGCTGAAGTGGTTAAGCATGCGCTTACCCTGCCTGGTCTGACCGTGATGGCGTTGGTGCCGAACCTGAGGGGGGCAGAAGCAGCCTTAGCCGCAGGTGCGCATAAGTTAACGATTCCTGTCTCTGCCAGTGAGGCGCATTCGCTGGCAAACGTACGCAAGACGCGAGTAGATATGGTCGAAGAAGTTCGCAACATCGTTGCCTTAAAAAACGAGAGAGCTCCTCACGTGAAAGTCGAAGCAGGTGTATCCACGGCGTTTGGTTGCACGATTCAAGGCATCGTTACGGATGAGGATGTTGTTTGGATGGCAACAGAGCTGGTCAAAGCAGGCGCGGACGAGGTTGGTTTGTCAGACACAACAGGCATGGCCAATCCTGAGCAAGTCCGTCGTCTATTCAACAAAGTTCGTGCAGTCATTGGTGACAAAACGGGGGCTGCACATATGCACAACACAAGAGGTCTTGGATTGGCCAATTGCTTAGCTGCATTTGATGTGGGAGTCACCACATTCGATAGCTCGCAAGGTGGCTTGGGCGGTTGCCCCTACGCTCCAGGCGCATCCGGCAACGTCGTCACTGAAGACCTTGTCTTTATGTTTGAAGCTATGGGTGTGAAAACAGGTGTTGATTTGGAGAAATTGATGTCTGCCCGTGCCTATCTGCAAGCAGGCTTGCCGCAAGAGCCGCTCTATGGGATGACCCCTGAAGCGGGTTTTCCCAAAGGTTGGACACAGGAGATTTGAAATGACCGCTGAAACTAATTTACCTTACGAAGGTCTTCGAGTTGTTGAATTCACCCATATGGTGATGGGGCCCACCTGTGGAATGGTTTTAGCAGACTTGGGAGCTGAAGTTATTAAAGTTGAACCGATTGGACATGGCCGTCATGGTGATGCCACGCGGCAACTGATGGGTTCAGGTGCAGGCTTCTTCCCCATGTTCAATCGGAACAAAAAGAGCATCGCACTCGACTTGCAGACGACTGAAGGTAAAGAGGCGGTACTGCGGTTGATCGCCACGGCGGATGTGGTCAGCGAGAACTTCAAACCTGGCACCATGACAAAACTAGGGCTGGACTACGACAGCTTGAAAGTTCTCAACCCTCGCTTGGTGTATGTGAGTCATAAAGGTTTTCTGCCTGGGCCTTATGAGCATAGAACCGCATTAGACGAAGTGGTGCAGATGATGGGCGGATTGGCATACATGACAGGTCGTCCAGGTGATCCATTGCGTGCAGGCACCAGTGTCAACGACATCATGGGCGGTATGTTCGGGGCTATTGGTGCGATGGCCGCTCTCGCTCAACGAGAAAAAACCGGAAAGGGTCAAGAAGTCCAGAGTGCTTTGTACGAGAACAATGTGTTCTTAGTAGCCCAGCACATGATGCAGTATGCCGTGACAGGCAAACCCGCGGCCCCAATGCCTGCACGTATTTCGGCCTGGGCAATCTATGACGTGTTTAAGGTTAAGGACGAAGAGCAGATTTTCTTGGCCGTGGTCAGCAACACGGCATGGACCATTTTCTGTGATGCATTTAGTTTTCCTGACCTCAAAGAAGATGTACGACTGCAAAGCAACAACGATCGGGTGAAAGCGCGTGATTGGATGATGCCCATCCTGCGCGAGAGGATGGCCAAATTCAGCGCAGCAGAAATCAGCGCTGTCTTTGAAAAGAATGCTTTGCCATTTGCTCCCATCACCCGTCCGCAAGACTTGTTCGATGACCCACACCTGAATGCAACAGGTGGTTTGGCCGATATTGAACTGCCTGATGGAAAGCAAACCCGGGCTGTCATGCTGCCTATCACGCTGGATGGTCAACGCCCAAGTGTACGTAGCTCGCCGCCTAAGTTGGGTGAGCACAGCACCGAACTCCTTCGCGAGTTGGGCTATACCGAAGTGCAAATTCGCGCATTGTCTGAGGTTCCGAGTACAGAGCAATCTGCCTAATGCGTACAAATCAACAGGAGAAGAATATGAAAAATTTCTTGGGTAAAGCCATGGCAACGACTGTCATTTCAATAGCTACATTGGCTAGCGCAACGGCTCAAACGGCATGGCCTGATCGAGCTATCAAAGTCATTGTTCCGTACACGCCTGGAGGTGGTACCGATGCAGTCACCCGACATCTACTTGACAAAGTCGCGGTTGAAACGAAATGGACCTTGGTCGTTGACAACAAACCCGGCGGTGGCGGCAATGTCGGGTTAGATATGGTTGCCAAATCAAAACCAGACGGCTACACGCTAGGTATGGGACAGACTGCTAACTTAGCAATCAACCCTGCGCTTATGCCAAAGATGCCTTTTGACCCGTTGAAGGACCTTATTCCTGTTGCGCTGGTTGCCGAGGTGCCAACCATTTTGGTGGTGCGTCAGGATTCAATTTATAAAAATTTGGGTGATGTTGTTAAAGCAGCAAAAGCCAAGCCCGGCATGCTGAGACAAGCACTTGCAGGAAGTGGCACCGTTGGCCATCTGGCAGGCGAGATGTTGGCTGTCAAAGCGGGCTTTACGGTACTTGACGTTCCTTACAAGGGCGCAGCCCCAGCTGTTACCGATTTGCTCGGTGGTCAAACCGATTACATGTTCGCCACACCTCAAGCCGTGCTTGGAATGATCAAGGGCGGCAAGATGCGAGCACTGGCTGTGACGTCGACGCGTCGCCTCTCTGTCCTTCCCGACGTGCCAACAGTTTCGGAGTCAGGTTACAAAGGTTTTGAGGCCGTGGATTGGAAGATGCTTGTCGCCCCAGCGGGCACGCCTGCTCCTGTCGTTCGTCAAATCAACATTGCGGTTGAAAAAACATTGGCTAATCCTGCCTTTCAAGCGCAACTCAATGCAGAAGGGAGTACGGCATTGGGCGGGTCCTCTCAAAAAGCTGCTGAATATCTTCGCGCAGAGCAGGCGGAATGGGCAAGCCTGATTCATGCAGCCAATATCAAACTTGACTGAAATTTAAAAGGAGACTTTCATGAAAACATCATTTCGCTTTTCAATTCTGATCTCGCTGTTGATCGCTCTTCACGGCGCATCGTTTGCCCAGACGAGTTGGCCTGAAGGAAACGTCCGTCTTGTGGTTCCCTATGCTGCTGGTGGTACCACTGACTTTGCCGCACGTCAGATTGCTCAGAAATTGACTGAGCAAACAGGCAAGTCTTTTTATGTGGAAAACAAGGTTGGAGCCAGCGGCACGATTGGTACTGACTTTGTGGCGAAATCAAAACCAGATGGTGCAACGTTTCAAATCAATGACACCACCTATGCGATGTTGCCGCATCTGTTCAAGAAACTGCCTTGGGATCACGCCAACGATTTAGTTCCAGTGACAACACTGGCTGTCACCCCTTTGGTTGTGGTGGTAGGTGCCAATGCGCCTTACAAAACAGCCAAGGAGTTTCTTGATTTCGTAAGAAAGAATCCTGGTAAAGCCAATTACGGCTCAGGGGGCATGGGCAGTTCAACTCACCTCGGAGCTGAATTGCTTAAACAAAGTGGCAACTTGTTCATTACACACATTCCCTACAAAGGAGCAGGGGATGCCATCCGTGGTGTGATGGCTGGTGAGGTCGACATCCTTGTCACTGCTGCGCCTACAGCTATTCCTGCTGTTGCAGGCGGTCGAGTGCGTGCACTTATGGTGACAAGCCCCAAGCGTTTGCCTTCAATGCCAGATGTGCCAACCACAGCAGAAGTCGGATTGAAAGACTTTAATGCCACCAATTGGTTTGGGATTGCTGCGCCAAAAGGAACTCCAAAGCCCATCATCGACAAGCTTCAAGCCGAGATAAAAAAATCATTCTCTTCCCCAGATCTGCTTAAACGATTTTCTGATCAAGGTGCAGAGCCAGGTGGCATGCCCGTTGCCGATTTCCAAAAGTTGGTTCGTGATGAAACTCAGCGTTGGGGTAAATTGATTCAAGCTGCTGGTGTTCAACCAGAGTGATTAAAAAGGATCGGCCATGTGGAATCTGAGCTTTACTCCTCCAGAAGTGATTGAGGCGCGTGTATGGACACGAATGCCCGATGTATTGCGCCGTCCTGTGCGTAGCGATTGGGCAGATGCCAACAAGCCAGGCCATGTGGTTGATTGTTTTCTAGAGGGACCGTCTTTTGACAAGGCTGGCAACTTGTATGTGACTGATATTCCCCATGGACGAATTTTCAAAATCACGCTGGGTGGCGATTGGCACGAAGTCGCTAATACGGGCGGTTGGCCTAATGGAATTGCCATCCATCAGGATGGCAGCATTTGGGTGGCAGATTACCGAAAAGGGTTGCTTCGGATTGACCCGAACTCAGGAGCTTTTGAAACTGTTCTCGGACATCGGAACTCTGAGAGTTTCAAAGGTGTCAATGATTTGGTTTTTGATCGTGACGGTAATTGCTATTTCACCGACCAAGGTCAAACCGGAATGCACAACCCAACCGGTTGTGTGTATCGCTTGCAGACTAACGGAAAATTAGATCAATTGCTAGCAAACGCGCCCAGCCCTAACGGCATCGCACTGGATACCAGTGGACGGTTTTTGTATGTTGCAGTGACTCGCGCAAATGCTGTTTGGCGTGGTCCTTTGCTACCTGATGGTTCTATCAGTAAAGTTGGTGTGTTTCGCAGTTTCTTTGGCACCAGCGGTCCAGATGGTATGACTGTCGATAGCGAAAATCGGTTAGTGGTTGCACATGCAAGTTTAGGGGGGGCATTTGTGATGAATGCTCGCGGAGAGATTACCCACTATGTGCGCAGCCCCAATGGGCAAACAGTAACAAACGTAGCTTTTATACCGGGTACTTCTCAATTAGTGCTTACGGATTCGGAAAAAGGAAACGTTTTGATAGCAGACTTACCTAGTGAAGGCACTCGACTTTATTCGCATAGTTAATTTGGTCCTGTTTCATCCTGATGCATTCTTGGTTAGCATGAAGCGTCTGTAGGAGAAATTCATGTTCAAAGTCCACGCCGTTGCCACCGTCAATTTGCCCAAGCTGTTGCGGGTCATGCCGAAGGCTGAATTGCATATTCATATTGAGGGTTCGTTAGAGCCCGAGCTCATTTTTGAATTGGCCCAGCGCAATGGTGTGAAGTTGCCTTATGCGAACGTCGAGGCCTTGCGTGCGGCCTACGCCTTCACCAACTTGCAAAGCTTCTTGGATATTTACTATGCGGGTGCCAGCGTGTTGCTGCACGAGCAAGATTTTTACGACATGGCGTGGGCCTACTTGCAACGCGCCAAGGCAGACAACGTGGTGCATGCCGAAATCTTCTTTGACCCACAAACCCATACCGAGCGCGGTGTCCCCATGGCTACCGTCATCAACGGCCTGCACCGTGCGTGTGTGGATGCCCAAACGCAACTGGGTGTGAGTGCGCAGCTCATCCTGTGTTTCTTGCGTCACCTGAGCGAAGAGGCCGCGTTACAAACCTTCAACGATGCCTTGCCGTTCAAAGACAAATTCATTGGTGTGGGCTTGGACTCCAGCGAAGTGGGCCATCCCCCCGAAAAATTCAAAAACGTGTTTGCCTTGGCGCACGCACATGGTTTGCACTTGGTGGCCCATGCTGGAGAGGAGGGGCCACCTGCCTATATGTGGAGTGCGTTGGATGTGCTCCACGTCGAGCGCATTGACCATGGCGTGCAAGCCGTGCACGACGAAGCACTCATGCAGCGTTTGGCCAAAAACCGCACGCCGCTGACCGTGTGCCCGTTGTCGAATCAAAAACTGTGCGTTTTCCCAGACCTCAAGCAGCACAACATTGGCCAGTTGCTGGATGCGGGTTTGTGCGTCACCATCAATTCGGACGACCCTGCCTACTTTGGGGGGTACATGAACGACAACTTTGTCCAAACCTTTGAAGCCACGGGCCTCACGGCGCAGCAAGCTTATGTGCTGGCCCGCAACAGCTTTGAAGCCAGCTTTGTGTCGGAACCCCAGCGCCAGAAGTGGCTGCACGACCTGAAGCTGTGTTTTGAGCGCTTTGCCGAAGGCGACCACTGACACCCTAGAATCACACCATGAGCATCAAATCAGACAAATGGATTCGCCGCATGGCCGATCAACACGGCATGATTGAGCCGTTCGAGCCCGGTCAGATCCGCCAAAACGCCGCCGGCCAAAAAATTGTGAGCTACGGCACCAGCAGCTACGGCTACGACATTCGTTGTGCGCCCGAGTTCAAGGTGTTCACCAACATCCACAGCACCGTGGTCGACCCCAAGAATTTCGACGAGAAAAGCTTTGTCGACATTCACAGCGACGTGTGCATCATCCCGCCCAACAGCTTCGCTTTGGCTCGCACCGTGGAGTACTTCCGCATTCCACGCAGCGTGCTCACCGTGTGCTTGGGCAAGAGCACCTATGCGCGTTGCGGCATCATCGTCAACGTCACCCCGTTCGAGCCCGAGTGGGAAGGCTATGTGACCTTGGAGTTCTCCAACACCACGCCACTGCCCGCCAAGATTTATGCGGGCGAGGGCTGCGCGCAAGTGTTGTTTTTTGAGAGCGACGAAGAGTGCGAGACCAGCTACAAAGACCGTGGCGGCAAGTACCAAGGCCAAGTGGGCGTCACACTGCCCAAGACCTAATTGACCACACTCAACGTCATCGGATGCGGCCGCGTGGGGCAAACCCTCGCGGCTTTGTTACATCAGCACGGCGTGTGTGTGGTGCAAGACCTGTATTCACGTACCCACGTCAGTGCCGAGCAGGCTGCCAACTTTGTGGGTGCGGGTCGCGTGGCTCAATCGTTGGCTCACATGCGCGCTGCTGACGTGTGGCTCATCAGCGTGCCCGATGGACAAATTGCCGAGGTGGCCGCTCAACTCGCCACCGTACAAGGCGAAGCCATGCATGGCGCCGTGGTTTGGCACAACAGCGGTTTCTTAAGTGCTGAGGTGTTGGCCCCTTTGCAAGATGTGGGTGCCGTCACCGCCAGCGTGCATCCGGTGCTCAGCTTTGCCACGCCTGCCAGTGCCGTGGCGCAGTTTGCTGGGACCTTGTGTGGGCTAGAAGGCCAGCCCGAGGCTTTGGCTGTGTTGCGGCCATGGGTCGCTGCCATCGGTGGGCTAGGCTTTGAAATTGAATCGGCCAAAAAGCCGCTGTACCACGCGGCGGCTGTGTTTTGCAGTAACTTCACGGTAGTCTTGCAAGGCGTGGCGCAAGAGGCGTGGCGTGAATCAGGGGTGCCTGCTGAGCTGCTGGCGCCTTTGACACAAGCCTTGTTGCAAAGCAGCGTGGCCAATGTGTCCAAGTTGGGGCCTGCCGAGGCGCTCACGGGCCCTGCGGCCCGCGGTGACACCGCCGTGGTGCAACGCCAAGCTGAGGTGGTGCAGGCATGGCACCCCAACGCGGGTGAGGCGTATCGGCTGCTCAGTGACATGGCCAGTCAGCTCAAACGCACGGGCAGCACACAGGGCTAATTCAAACCCAAGAATCAAGCTGTTTTGGGCGGTAAAAAGCGGGCTGGCGCCGCATCTGCACGGGATGCGACAATATAGGCACATGACGACTTCTTTCTCTCAATTGCAGCTGGCGCCTACGCTGGCGCGCGCCGTGGCCGAAATGGGCTACGAGAACATGACCCCCATCCAAGCGCAAGCCATCCCTGTGGTGCTCACAGGCAAGGATGTGATGGGGGCTGCTCAAACGGGCACAGGTAAAACTGCTGCGTTCTCTCTGCCGCTGCTGCAACGTTTGCTGAAACACGAAAACAGCTCCACGTCGCCTGCGCGTCACCCCGTGCGTGCTTTGGTGCTGTTGCCCACACGCGAGTTGGCTGACCAAGTGGCTCAGCAAATCAAACAATACGCGGTGCATACCAATCTGCGTAGCGCGGTGGTGTTTGGCGGTATGGACATGAAGCCCCAAACCATCGAGCTGAAAAAAGGCGTCGAGGTGTTGGTGGCCACCCCGGGGCGTTTGCTCGACCATATCGAAGCCAAAAACGTGGTGCTCAACCAAGTCGAATATGTGGTGCTCGACGAAGCTGACCGCATGCTGGACATTGGCTTCTTGCCCGACTTACAACGCATCTTGAGCTTCTTGCCCAAGACCCGCACCACCTTGCTGTTCTCGGCCACGTTCTCGCCTGAGATCAAACGCTTGGCGGGCAGCTACTTGCAAGACCCGATCACCATTGAGGTGGCGCGTCCGAATGAGACCGCCGCCACCATCACGCAACAGTTTTACAGCGTGGGCACGGACGACAAGTACAACGCTTTGCGTCAGCTCATCAAAGCCAACGGCATGAAGCAAGCCTTTGTGTTTTGCAACAGCAAACTTGGCTGCGCACGTTTGGCCCGTTCGCTGGAGCGTGACGGTTTTCGCACCAGCGCCTTGCACGGTGACAAGAGCCAAGATGAACGTCTGAAAGCCCTCGAAGGCTTCAAGCAAGGTGAAGTCGATTTGTTGGTGTGTACTGATGTGGCCGCTCGTGGCTTGGACATCAAAGATGTGCCAGCGGTTTTCAACTTTGACATTCCGTTCAACGCCGAAGACTATGTGCACCGCATTGGTCGCACAGGCCGTGCGGGTGCGTTGGGGCACGCCATCAGTTTTGTCTCGGGCAGCGACCAACGTTTGGTGGGCGACATTGAGAAACTGCTCAAGACCAAAATCAAACTCGAAACCGTGATGGTCGAGCAAGACCGCTCACGTGAGCGTCGTGAACCCCGCGGTGAATCTCGAGGGGAGCGTCATGAGGGGGGGCGTTCACGTGAAGGCTATTTGTCACGTGATTCGCGTGGTGGCCGCGACAACGACGAGCGTCGCCGCGAAGTGGGCTACGTGCCAGCACCACGTGTCAAGAACGACCCGTTTTTTGACAAACCCTACGAACCTTCGGCACGCAGTACCGATGCGCCTAAAGTGGCAGCGCCTGAGCCGCTGCGCAAGTCGGCCAACATCAAACCCAAGCGGGTGGTGGCGGCGTTGTTCAAGTCAACGACTTAAAAAGAAAACGCGCAATTTGCGCGTTTTTTATGAGAACTTTTGCCGCATCCGAGTTGAATGTTGGCTGGGCATTTAACGACCACGACATTCCTCGGACCCGTCGCGACCAACCACCTTGAGTTTGCAAGGTGCCATTTTGATTTCACTCATCATTCGGTCCCATTCAGCGTAAACCGGCTCAACGCGTGATTTGCCAGAGTCAACATCCTTAGCTAAAACAAACAGTTTTTCATACATCTGCTTGATATCACTCTCTTTGGCTGGGTAGTAAGCGATTTCAATTGGCATGATGCGTTCTTGAGCGCATGACATCCACCTGGTGAACCACTGACGATTCATTGCCTTTTTGTCCGAATTTGATTGGTCTAAGCAATATTTATTGGCGGCCTTGTAATCATCTTTTGTGTATTGCGGTCTCATGTTGGAACAGCCTGCCATAAGTACGACGGCGATACCTAAAGTGATAGCTTGTGTGCGATGCATGATCCTACTTCCTATACTGCTTGGCTACGCCAACGGGTCCATCGTCTGCGGGCACTTCACGCTGACCCGCTGCCACGCAGGTGCATCGCTCACATTCACAAGCGTGTCTTTGATTTCTAGTTTGGCTGCACTCAAGCACCCACCCCAGACACAGCCATCGTCGAGACAAATCACATCGGGCCGCTGTTCGATGTGCACGGTGGACCAATGACCAAACGCGATGCGCACATCGGCGGTCAATCGGCCTGGTACATCAAACCAAGGCATCAAGTGGGCAGGTGCTTGGTCTGCACCTTCTTTGACGCTGAAATCCATCGCGCCGTGCGCATCACAAAAGCGCAAACGGGTGAGGGCGTTGACGATCACGCGCAGGCGATCTGCGCCTGCTAAATCGTCATGCCACACATTTGGCAAGCCGCCATACATCTGCGGCATGAACTGCACCCAATCGTCACTGCGCAGCACAGCTTCGACTTCGCCCGCGAGCGCCATGGTTTGCTCGGCTGTCCATTGCGGTAGCACACCCGCATGCACCATCAACACTTGTCCCACCTGCATGGCCATGTGCTGTTGACGCAGCCAGTACAGCAGTTCGGTGTTGTCGGGTGCTGTCAAGATGTCTTGAATGGTGTCTTGTTTGTTGGGCGGGCGTACATGGCGTGAGACCGCGAGCAAATGCAAATCATGGTTACCCAGCACACACTGGGCGCTGCTGCCGTAAGCCATCAAGCGGCGCAGCACCTGTGCGTTGTGCGGGCCACGGTTGACCAAATCGCCCAACACATACAGCGTGTCACGGCTAGGAGAGAACGCGATGTGCGTTAACAAACGTTCTAAGGCGTCGTCGCAGCCTTGGATGTCGCCAATCAAGTAAAGTGCCATGTTGGAGATTGTCATGGATGTTTTGTTAATTGTTTTTCTCACGCTGCTCAACGGTGTGTTTGCCATGTCTGAAATGGCGCTGGCGTCAAGCCGCAAGGCACGCTTGACGGCGTTGGCCGAGACGGGCGACAGTGGCGCGCGTGCGGCCTTGCGCTTGTTGGAGCAGCCCACCCAGTTTTTGTCGACGGTGCAAATTGGCATCACATCGATTGGCGTGCTCAACGGCATCGTGGGTGAGGCCGCATTCAGTGACGATTTTTCGTATTGGTTGTTGACTCAAGGTGTGCCCGACAACTTGGCCTCAGGGTTGGCTACCGCCTTTGTGGTGACCCTCATTACCTTCAGCACCATTTTGTTTGGCGAGTTGGTGCCCAAACGCATCGGTCAGTTGTTTCCCGAATCGGTGGCCCGTGTGGCTGCGCCCATGATGTTCGCCTTGGCGACATTGGCCAAACCTTTTGTACATTTGCTTTCAGCCAGTACCAGTGCCATGCTGACGCTGCTGCGTATTGATGTCCATGGCGCACGCACCGTGACAGAGGAAGAAATTTCAGCCAGCTTGGTCGAGGGGGTGGATGCGGGAGTGATCGAACAGCACGAGCACCAAATGGTGCAAAACGTGTTCAACCTCGATGACCGGCCGCTCACTTCCATCATGGTGCATCGTTCAGATATTGAGTGGCTGGATGCCAAGTTGCCCGTGCCGCAAGCTTTGGCACAAGTGGGGGCCAGTGGTGCGCACTCGTGGTACCCCGTGTGCCGTGGCGATTTGGACAATGTAGTGGGCGCGGTGAGTGTGTCTCAGCTCTTGCGTTTGCCGCCTAGCACCGACATGACGGTGGAGGCCTTGGCCAAGCCCGTGGCCTTTGTGCCAGAAACTCTCAGTGGCATGGACTTGTTAGAGCAATTCCGTAAGCCCGCTGAACGTGCGACTGCGCATGGTCGCATGGTGTTGGTGGTGGACGAATATGGCGTGGTCCACGGTTTGCTCACGCCGCGTGATTTGCTCGAAGCCATCACGGGTGAGTTGTTGCAAGCCACTCCCACCGAGGAAGCATGGGCCATTCAGCGTGACGATGGGTCGTGGCTGGTCGATGGTCTGATGCCCGTGAGCGAATTCAAATCCCGATTGGGCATCAAAGAGTTGCCGGACGAAGACAGGGGCATTTACAACACGGTGGCGGGTTTGCTCATGGCCATTTCGGGCGAGTTACCCGCCGAGGGTGATGTGGTGGAGTTCGGGCGTTGGCGCTTTGAGGTGATGGACCTAGATGGCCGTCGCATTGACAAACTCGTGGTCAGCCAAACCCTTAATGTCGAGGACGCTCCACCCGTTTGAATGGCACTTGGTACATCCAAACTGGGCGCCCATCTCGACAGGTGAAGGTGGCCTGAGGTACCAGTTCTTTGGCCTCAAATTCAAGGCTGACCAACCACGCGCCACGGCGCAATTCAGCTTCAGCTTTCTCGACAGCACGAGGCATGCTCTCTGGGCGTTGAAACATGTAGACCACATCAAAACTTCGCCAATCGACCAACCAAATGTCACCTTGGCGAATGCGTGCAAATGAGCAGCGCATGGCACTTAAAACGCGTAAAGGCCAACTCATTTCTACGCCGTGTAACTCTGCGCGTGGGTAAGCGTCTCGAAGTGCCAACAGCCCGTCACCCATACCGCTGCCTGCATCCAGAATGCGAGCCTCTGCGGGCAATCGGATGTGATCTGACATGTCACGCAAAGCTTTTTTGGGGGTTGGAAACAGCGGCGCATCCCGCCAAGCCTTGCGTGGGTAAATCAACACAATCAGGCCAAGCAAAAACAGCCATGCAATCGGGGGGATGCTGATCGTGCTGGATGAGACCACCACCGACATCGGAAAGCCCAACACAATCAATGCTTTGCGCATCGGGGTGTGACCGAAGCGACTTAAAAATCCACCCCAAAACGCGGCAAGCACCAAGGCAATGGTCTCACTCAATCCCACACTTTGCAGGCTTTTGAAAATGAGCCAAGACGAGCCCCAAGCAAGCAGGGCGGGAAGGGGCCATGTCATGAATTTCATGAGGGGAATCATAGAGCCAATGTGACAGCCAATCGCCTTGAATTTGATTGAGAATCAAGGGCAATGGAATTCGTTTGAAAACTACATGACCCAGATCGCTACCCAGACGCTCAGTACCGTCGATGACATGCGCCAAACCCTGCGCCGTATCAGTCACCTCAAAGGGCGTCAGCCGGATGCCCAGTCGCTGCAGGACGTGCGCGCTTTGGTGTCAGCGTTTGATCGACGCGATTTGTTGATTGAACACCTGCATGTGTTGAATGACACCTACCGTGGTTTGTACGAGCGACATCTGGTGGCGCTGGCCCATGACATGAAACTGCCTATGGCCGAGGTGTTTGAAGTCGCCACCTTCTACCATCACTTCGAGGTGTTGCCCAACGACGCACAGCCAGCGGCTTTGACTGTACGCGTGTGTGATGGCCTGAGTTGCGAAATGGGCGGTGCCCAACAATTGTTGGCCAATTTGCCCAGTATCTTGGGAACGGATGTGCGTGTGATCAGTGCGCCTTGCGTGGGGCGCTGCGAGCAAGCGCCTGTGGCTGTGGTGCAGCAAAATGCCGTGGCACATGCGACCCCCGACAAGGTGGCTGCTGCTGTGAACGCCAAAACCATGCAACAAGCTTTGCCCGACTACGTCGACATGGCCGCCTATGTGGCCGATGGCGGTTATGCTTTGGCCGCTTCATTGGCCAGCTCTGCAGATCAAGGCAAGGCCAAAGTCGATGAGGTGTTGCAAGCCATGGAAGCCTCTGGTCTGCGTGGCTTAGGTGGCGCAGGGTTCCCTGCAGGGCGCAAGTGGCGCATCGTGCGTGAGCAAGCTGCGCCTCGTGTGATGGTTGTCAACATCGACGAAGGCGAGCCCGGCACCTTCAAAGACCGGACGTATTTAGAGCGTGACCCACACCGCTTTTTAGAAGGCATGTTGGTGGCGGCGCAAGTGGTGGGCATTGAGGCCATCTACATCTATCTGCGTGATGAGTACCACGGTTGCCGCGAGCTGCTGCAAAAAGAATTGGCGACGTTCAAAGCCAACCCACCTTGCCCACTGCCGCACATCGAACTGCGCCGAGGTGCGGGTGCGTATGTGTGCGGTGAAGAGTCCGCCATGATTGAAAGCATCGAAGGCAAACGCGGCGAGCCACGCATGCGCCCGCCCTACATCGCGCAAGTGGGTTTGTTTGGCAAGCCCACACTCGAACACAATTTTGAAACGCTGTATTGGGTGCGCGACATTGTGCAAAAAGGCCCACAGTGGTTCACCAGCTTTGGCGCCAATGGCCGTGTGGGTTTGCGCAGTTTCAGCGTGAGTGGCCGCGTCAAACAACCGGGCGTCAAGCTCGCCCCTGCGGGTATCACCGTGCAGGCCTTGATTGACGAGTATTGCGGCGGCATGTTGGAGGGGCATACGCTCTATGCTTATTTGCCAGGCGGCGCATCGGGCGGCATCTTGCCCGCACGTTTGAATAACATTCCGCTCGACTTTGACACGCTGCAAGAACACGGTTGCTTCATCGGTTCTGCCGCCGTAGTGGTGTTGAGTCAACACGACACCGCACGCGATGCCGCACTGAACGCGATGCGGTTCTTTGCACACGAAAGCTGCGGTCAATGCACGCCGTGTCGAGTGGGCACAGCCAAAGCCGTGCAACTCATGCAAGCCCCCCAGTGGGACAACGCCACACTGGAAGACTTGAACCAAGTGATGGTCGATGCCTCGATCTGTGGGCTTGGGCAAGCAGCACCCAACCCTGTGCGGTGTGTGCAAACTTATTTTGCACACGAGGTGGCTTGAATGATTGAATTCAAACTCAACAACCAATCCGTTCAAGCGTACGAGGGCGAGAGCATCCTCAAAGCGGCGCAACGCCACGGCGTCGACATTCCCCACCTTTGCTACACCGATGGCTTACGCGCCGATGGCAACTGCCGTGCGTGTGTGGTCGAGATCAAAGGTGAGCGCACTTTGGCGCCGAGTTGTTGCCGCAACGCCACTGCAGGACTAGAGATATTGATGAGTGATCGCGCGGTGAAGAGCCAGAAGATGGTGCTTGAAATGCTGCTGTCCGATATGCCTGAGCAGGGCTACAAATGGAACGATCAAGGGCAGCACGGTGAACTCAGTGATTGGGCTTCTCGCATGGATGTGCAAGTGCGGCCTGAACTGCGTGCGCTGAGCCGTGAGCAACCTACCTGCGATGTGTCTCACCCCGCCATGGCTGTGAATTTGGATGCGTGCATTCAATGCAACCGCTGTGTGCGTGCGTGCCGTGAAGAACAAGTCAACGACGTGATTGGCTACGCGCACCGTGGTGCCCATTCGCAAATCGTGTTTGATTTGAACGACCCGATGGGCTTGAGCAGTTGTGTGGCCTGTGGCGAATGTGTACAAGCGTGCCCCACGGGCGCATTGATGCCCAAGGCGCATGTGGGTTCACAAGCTGTGGATCAAAAAGTGGATTCGGTGTGTCCGTTCTGCGGTGTAGGTTGCTTGCTCACCTACAACGTGAAAGACAACAAAATTGTCAGCGTGGACGGGCGAGATGGCCCCGCCAACCAAGGACGCTTGTGTGTGAAGGGGCGTTTTGGGTTTGACTACATCCACAACCCACAGCGCTTGACGGTGCCGCTCATTCGTAAACCGGGTGTGCCTAAAAATCCTGAGGCCTTGAACGAACTCAACATCAACGCGTCTGATTGGTCGCAAGTGTTTCGCGAAGCGACGTGGGATGAGGCGCTTGATCTCGCCGCATCCAAGCTCAAATACCTGCGCGACACACACGGCAAAAAAGCGCTCGCAGGTTTTGGCTCAGCCAAGGGCAGCAACGAAGAGGCGTATTTGTTCCAGAAACTGGTGCGCACCGGTTTTGGGTCCAACAACGTCGACCACTGCACACGCTTGTGCCACGCCTCTAGCGTGGCGGGCTTGCTCGAAGGCGTGGGCTCGGGGTCGGTGACCAACCAAGTCAACGATGTTGAACACTCTGACTTCATCTTGGTCATTGGTTCCAACCCCACCTCCAACCACCCCGTGGCCGCCTCGTGGATGAAGAACGCCGCCAAGCGCGGTGCCAAAGTGGTGGTGGCCGACCCCCGTGGCACCGACCTTGGCAAACACGCGTGGCGAGCTTTGCACTTCAAGGCCGACACCGATGTGGCCATGCTCAATGCCATGCTGCACGTCATCATCGAAGAGGGGTTGATCGATGAAACGTTCATTCGCAACCGCGTCAATAACTTTGATGCCATCAAAGCCAACATCCAAGACTTCAGCCCCGAAGCCATGGCGCCGATGTGTGGCATTGATGCACACACCTTGCGCGAAGTGGCGCGTGCCTATGCCACCGCCAAAGCCGCCATGATTTTGTGGGGCATGGGTGTGAGCCAGCACGTGCATGGCACCGACAACGTGCGTTGCTTGATCGCCTTGTCTTCTATTACGGGCCAGTTGGGAAAGCCCGGTTCAGGCCTGCATCCGCTGCGCGGCCAAAACAATGTGCAGGGCGCGAGTGATGCAGGGCTGATTCCCATGATGTACCCCAATTACCAGCGCGTCATCAATCCCGAAGTGCACGATTGGTTTGAAAAGTTTTGGGACACCCCGTTGGATGACAAACCGGGCTACACCGTGGTGGAAATCATGGGCAAGATCTTGGCTGACGAGACCGATCCACACAAAATTCGCGGCATGTACATCATGGGCGAGAACCCCGCCATGAGCGACCCAAATTTGAACCACGCGCGTCATGCATTGGCCTCGCTCGAACACTTGGTGGTGCAAGATATCTTCATGACTGAGACCGCATGGTTGGCCGATGTGGTGCTACCTGCAACCGCATGGCCCGAAAAAACCGGCACGGTCAGTAATACCGATCGCATGGTGCAGTTGGGCAAGCAAGCCATCACACCACCGGGTGAGGCACGTGCTGATTTGTGGATCATTCAAGAGATGGCCAAACGCATCGGTTTGAATTGGCACTACGCTGGCGAGCACTACGGCGTGGCTGAGGTGTACGAGGAAATGCGCCAAGCCATGCATGCTGCGATTGGGGGCATCACTTGGGAACGCTTGCAACGTGAAAGCAGCGTGACCTATCCCTGCCACAGCGAAGACGATCCGGGGGAGCACACCGTGTTCACCGATCACTTTGCCACCGACGATGGCAAGGTGCATTTGGTGCCCGCAGGTTTGATTCCGGCCAACGAGGTGCCCGATGCGCAATACCCGTTTGTGCTCATCACGGGCCGTCAACTCGAGCACTGGCACACCGGCAGCATGACGCGCCGTTCAGAGGTCTTGCACGCCGTCGAGCCCATGCCCACGGTATCGATGTGCGGTGCAGACCTCCAAGCCTTGGGTGTGCAAGCCGGTGATGTGGTGACCGTGGCTTCACGCCGTGGTGAAGTGTGTTTGCGTGTGCGCTTAGATGAAGGTACACCCTTGGGCGCGGTGTTCATCCCCTTTGCGTATCAAGAGGCAGCGGCCAATTTGTTGACCAATCCCGCGCTCGATCCGTTTGGCAAGATTCCCGAACTCAAGTACTGCGCAGTGTCTGTCACGGCGGGGGGCACACTGGCGCACCCCGCAGGTTTTGGCGTCAACGCTTAAAACGCATCAACACAAAAGGGAGCTTAAAGCTCCCTTTTTTCATGGTCGATACAAGCGCTTACTGAGTGACCACGTTGATCTTCTTCGCGGCCGCACGCGAACGTTCGAGCGCATTCGCACCTTTGGCCAAAGCCACTGCCATGCGTCGGTAAGGACGTGTGGTGGGTTTGCCGAAGATGCGCACATCGGTACCAGGCTCGCTCATCGCGTCGGCCACACCGGTGAAAGTGGGGGATGTGCCTTCTTTCGTGGCCAGCACCACAGCGCTTGCGCCTTCGACGGTGTCGATGTTGGGAATGGGCAAGCCCAGGATAGCGCGGGCGTGCAAATCAAATTCGCTCAAGTTTTGACTGATGAGCGTGACCATGCCTGTGTCGTGCGGGCGAGGGCTCAGTTCGCTGAAGATCACTTCATCTTTCGTCACAAAAAATTCCACGCCAAACAACCCCGCGCCGCCTAAGTCAGATGTGACTTTTTCAGCCATTTGTTCGGCCGCCTTCAAATACTCGGGCTTCATGGGCTGGGGTTGCCAGCTGTATTGGTAGTCGCCGCGTTCTTGCACGTGGCCAATGGGCTGGCAAAACACGGTGTGGCCATTGCGTTGGCGCACGGTGAGCAGGGTGATTTCAAAGTCGAAGTGGATGAACTCTTCCACGATGACACGTCGGCGGTCACCGCGCATGCCTTCGCAGGCATAGTCCCAGCTGTGTTGAATGTCGGCCTCGGTCTTGGCCACGCTTTGGCCTTTGCCGGACGAGCTCATCACGGGTTTGATGACCACCGGAAACCCAATCGCCTTGGCTTGACTCATCAACTCATCCGCCGATTCGGCGTAACTGAACTTGGCGGTGCGCACGCCCAAACCCACCGCCACATCACGGATGCGGTCGCGGTTCATGGTCAGGTTGGCAGCGCGGGCGCTGGGGATGACTTCGAAGCCTTCTTTTTCCACCTCCAACAATACCTCGGTGCGGATGGCTTCGATCTCGGGCACGATCAAGTCAGGCTTGTGCTGCGCAATCGCGGCGCGTAAGGCGGCTTCATCGAGCATGCTGAACACGCTGCATTCATCGGCCACTTGCATGGCGGGGGCGCCGGCATAGCTGTCACAAGCCACCACATAGCAGCCCAAGCGTTTGGCGCTGATGACGAATTCTTTGCCGAGCTCGCCCGAGCCCAAGAGGAGGATTTTTTTCATGAGAACTTACCAAGGTGAGGGATGGATGCCATTGTCCAGACCTTGAAAAAGCAGACGTATACAAAGTGAAAAGGCCCGCTAGAGCGGGCCTTTGTGACGGAGTTGGAATGTGATTACTTTTGCGCGTGATAACTCGTCACACGTTCCACTTCGTTCTTGGAGCCCAAGATCACGCTCACACGTTGGTGCAGTTGTGTGGGTTGGATTTCCATGATGCGTTGATGGCCGTTGGTCGAAGCACCACCGGCTTGCTCGATCAACCAGCTCATGGGGTTGGCTTCGTACATCAAACGCAGCTTGCCGGCTTTGCCTGGCTCACGTTTGTCCCAGGGGTACATGAACACACCACCACGGGTGAGGATGCGGTGCACATCGGCCACCATGGAGGCAATCCAACGCATGTTGAAGTTTTTGCCACGTGGGCCTTCTTCGCCTTGCAAACACTCGTCGATGTAGCGTTTCACGGGCTCGTCCCAGTGGCGCATATTGCTCATGTTGATGGCGAACTCTTTGGTGTCGGCGGGCACCTTCACGTTTTCTTGGGTCAACACAAACGAGCCTTGCTCGCGGTCGAGGGTGAACATGGCCACGCCATCACCCACGGTGAGCACCAAGGTGGTTTGTGGGCCATACACGCAGTAGCCTGCTGCCACTTGTTGAGTGCCGGGTTGCAAGAAGTCTTCTTCGCTCACACCTTTGCTGGCATCGGCTTTTTTGAGCACGCTGAAGATGGTGCCAATGCTGACGTTGACTTCAATGTTGCTGGAGCCATCGAGTGGGTCAAACATCAACAGGTATTCGCCTTGCGGATAGCGGTTGGGCACGACGTGGATGCTGTCCATTTCTTCGGACGCCATGGCTGCTAGGTGGCCACCCCATTCGTTGGCTTCGATCAACACATCGTTGGCGATGATGTCGAGTTTCTTTTGCACTTCGCCTTGCACGTTTTCGCTGCCAGCGGTGCCCATGACATCGCCAAGTTCGCTGCCCAAAGCGCCTTTGTTGACAGCGTGGCTGATGCCTTTGCAAGCGCGGGCCACGACTTCAAGCAACAAGCGCAACTCAGAAGGAATGAGGCCTTTGGCGCGTTGTTGTTCGACCAAATAACGGGTGAGAGAAACAGGCATGGCAAGTCCTTAGTTGGCGAGCGCACGCGAAACCACTTCGCGGACGTCATTGCTTAAATCGGTTTTGGCGGCGACACGTTTGATGGCTTCGTGCGCAGCGGTGCGGTAGGGTTCGGCGAGCTTAGACCAACGGTCCAAGGCGCGTGCCAAACGTGCAGCGACTTGGGGGTTGATGGCGTCGAGCTCTAACACGCGTTCGCTCCAGAACACATAGCCCGCTGCATCGCTGCGGTGGAATGCACCGGGGTTGGCGCTGCAGAAACTGAAAATCAGGCTGCGTGCGCGGTTGGGGTTTTTGATGTGGAAGTCAGGGTGCAACATGAGGTTGCGGACCAATGACAACACATGGCCGCCACGGTCGGACTGACCGGCTTGCAGGGCAAACCATTTGTCCATCACCAAGGCTTCGTTGCGGAACTGGTTGTAAAAGCGTTGCAGCGCATCGGTCGCTAAGTCGTGGCCGTTGCTCACCGATTGCGCTTGCACCAAGGCGTTCAACGCGTTGAAGCGGTCGGTCATGTTGTGCGCGTCTTTGAATCGCTGGTAAGTGCGGCCGGGCCACACCACATCGCCCGAGGTGCGTGCGTCTAAGCACAGCATGGCCAAGGCCATGCCGCTCAAGGCGCGGCGACCGCTGGAGACAGGGTCAGGGCGGAATGCGCCATTGTCTTGGTGCGCTTCAAAAGCCCAGGCCCAATCGTCGTGCAGCTCGCGGGCGAGTTGGGCGCGCATGGCTTCGCGCACGGCGTGGATGCGTTGAGGGTCCACCACCTCGAGTTGTTCGGCCATGTAGGTTTCAGAGGGCAGGGTGAGGACCAGCTCTTTGAATGCAGCATCCAGCGCAGGGTTGCGCAGCACGGTGCGAAGGGCTTGTACCAAGGCTGCATCTAACACGTGCGTGGGTTCATCGCTTGGCGCAATGGCGTGCAAGGCGGCGTTCAAACACAAGCGTTGTGCGGCTTCCCATTGGTTGAACGGGTCGGTGTCGTGTGCCAAGAGCGTGAGCAATTGCGTGGATGTGAAGTCTTTCTCCAACACCACAGGCGCACTGAAACCGCGCAAGAGAGAAGGCACGGGCTCTTCGCCAGCTTGCAAAGCCAAGTCTTTGAACTCGAAGCTTTGTTTGCTTTCCGTCAGCACCAAGAGTTGTGTGGCCAATACCTCGCGGCCATCCGCACCGAGCAGGCCCATTTGCACAGGAATGACAAACGGTTCTTTGTGATCTTGGCTAGGGCTGGGCGGGCAGCTTTGGCTCAAGGTGAGTGTGTAGGTGCACGTGTCGGCGTTGTAGCTGCCAGCCGCTTGCACACGAGGTGTGCCTGCTTGCGCGTACCAACGTTTGAACTGCGCCAAATGCGTGGCGAGTGCGGAGCCTGGGTTGGCATCGGCGATGGCTTGGGCAAAGTCGTCACAGGTCACGGCTTGGCCATCGTGGCGCTCGAAGTAGAGCGACATGCCTTTGGCGAAGCCTTCTCTGCTGGTCAGGGTCTGCATCATGCGCACGACCTCAGAGCCTTTTTCGTAGATCGTGACGGTGTAGAAGTTGTTGATCTCTACGTAGCTGTCAGGACGCACGGGGTGGGCCATGGGGCCTGCGTCTTCTGGGAACTGGGCGGTGCGCAACAAGCGCACGTCTTCGATGCGCTTCACGGCTTTGGCAGATGCCGCAGCTGTTAAACCATGCTCGTTGCCAAGCGGGTTGTCTTTCAGCGCTTCAGCGGCCAAGTCTTGGCTGAACTCTTGGTCGCGGAAAACGGTGAGGCCTTCTTTGAGCGAGAGCTGGAACCAGTCGCGACAGGTCACGCGGTTGCCCGTCCAGTTGTGGAAATATTCATGGCCCACCACGCTCTCGATGTTGGCGTAGTCCATGTCGGTGGCGGTGGCAGAGTTGGCCAACACAAACTTGGTGTTGAAGATGTTGAGGCCCTTGTTCTCCATGGCGCCCATGTTGAAGTCGCTAGTGGCGACGATCATGAAGCGTTCAAGGTCGAGGCTCAAACCAAAGCGTTGCTCGTCCCACTTGATGCTGGCCATGAGCGAATTCATGGCGTGTTCGGTTTTGTCCAAATCACCCGATCGCACATACACCTGTAACAAATGCTCTTTGCCCGATGGCGCTTTGACGCGCTGCTCACGGCACACAAACTGGCCCGCGACCAAAGCAAACAAGTAGCAAGGCTTTTTGTGTGGGTCGACCCACTTGGCAAAGTGGCGGCCTTCATCCAAGTCGCCTTCTTCCACCAAGTTGCCGTTGCTCAGCAAAACTGGGAATGCTTTTTTGTCGGCGCGCAACGTGACGCTGTAGTTGGACATCACAT